>OIZW01001334.1_pt1 | contig 15672 bp, 11 predicted proteins | sample 1588581 | NCBI WGS metagenome assembly OIZW01 (sample SAMN03283266) | human gut metagenome | biome: human-associated habitat; material: feces | host: Homo sapiens | place: USA | collected 2013 | reverse complement strand
AGCCACTGCGTCAACGGCGTGGACATCTTTTCCACGCTCGCCGCATCCGATATATATGATAATATCCGCATCCGACCATTTTGCGATCTGATGCTGGGTCATCGTCTTACCCGTTCCGAATCCTCCCGGGATCGCAGCCGTTCCACCTTTTGCAATCGGGAACATCGTATCCAGAATTCGCTGTCCTGTTACCAGCGGCACACTTGCCGGGAATCTCCGGCTCACCGGTCTCGGTACACGGATCGGCCAGTGCTGTGTCATCGAAAGTTCCCGTTTTTCTCCACTGAGCAGTTCAATCGTAACCAGCGTCTCATCAATCGTATATTCACCATCCGGAACCACAGATATAACAGTTCCTTCCACTCCCGGAGGCACCATACATTTGTGCACGATAGCCCGCGTCTCCGGCACTTCCGCAATGATCGTTCCACCCTGTACCATATCGCCTTCCGTCACTGTGATATGCGTCTCCCAGAGCTTCTGGCGGTCCAGTGCATCCACACTGACACCACGGGTGATAAATGCCCCGCCCTTGTCAGCAATCCGCTCCAGCGGTCTCTCAATACCGTCAAAGATATTATTCAGGATACCGGGTGCCAGCGTAACCGACACTGCCGCTCCCGTACCTTCCACAAGTTCTCCCGGATGCAGTCCGGAAGTCTCCTCATACACCTGTACTGTCGTCCGGTCCTTATCCAGGGAAATAACTTCGCCAACCAGCTTTTCCTCTCCCACATGGACCATTTCCGACATCTTAAAATCCGTCTTCCCTTTCAGGTAAATGACCGGGCCGTTGATGCCATATATCTTTTCTGTCTTTCCGCTACTCACCCTTTACACCTCCCCGGAACCGGAATTTCTGGTATTCATTTTCCAATGCCCCTTTGAATGCATAATCCACCAGAACATTCTTCTCAGGCACAACCGCACGCACGCCGCCGATGAAATCCACTTTGCTGATCGTCAGCGTCATTCCCGTGCGCTCCTCCAGATATGTCTTCTTATCTGCATCGGACGGATTGATATAGATCGTCATCGCCATCCCGGATGCAAACTGTGCTGCTTTCTCTATATAACGGATCAGAACCTCTCTATACTCTTCTGTTCTCATAAATGCCAGAAGCTTTAACTGTACTTCTTCGAACAGTTCTGTCTTAAGTTCTGTCTGTATCTTACCCATCTCACGTTTTAATTCAAGCTGCGCCTTTGACATCGCCATATTCAGCTGCTGTTTTGCAGTCACACTCTCCGCACGCACTCTCGTCTCCGACTGCCGTCTGGCTTCGATCTGGTGCTGCTCGAACACACTTCTCAGCGCATCCTCATGCTGCTTTATGATCGCATTCGCCTCCGCTCTTGCCTCTTCCATCGCTGCCGTGCGGATATGCGTGATCTTTTCTTCGTTTGTCAAATGTGCCACCTTCTTCCTGTCTATAATTTCAACCCTATCGCTTCATTTACATACGACGTGATAAAATCTTTCTTACGTCCGGTCCCGTGTCTGTCAGGAATCTCAATCAGAAGCGGCATTGTCCGCTCCAGCTTGATCTCGTCAATCAGGTCCGGGAATTCTCTTCCGAATTTCTCCGTCAACAGAATCACACCTACATCTTTATCCTCCATGGCATTCTCGATCGCACACCGGAGTTCTTCTCTTTCATGTACCACGATTCCGTCTACCCCTGCGAGACGCATTCCTGTCAGAGTATCGATATTATCACTGATCAGATACATCTTCATCTTACAATTTACCCAAGATCATGAAGGAGATAATCAGTCCGTACAGACACACACCTTCTGCAAGACCTACGAAGATCAGTGACTTACCAAGTGCACTGGAATCTTCGCTAATTGCACCCAGAGCAGCACTTGCTGCACTTGCAACGGCGATACCACCGCCGACGCAGGAAAGACCGGTTGAAAGTGCTGCTGCCAGGTATCCGAATCCTGTTGCGTTCGACGCCGTATTGCCGGCTGCTTCCGCTGCCTGTACCGGATCTCCCGCAAAAAGCATGATCCCTGCAATCAGAACAGTGCTGAAGAAAAAGAATATATTTGTGCCGATAGCCCTCTTATAACGCTTCTTCGTCCTCTGTCCGATCAGAAAATATCCAAATGGAATTACAATACTCAGCAACAATGTTACAACGAATAATACTCTAACTGTCAGGCTCATATTTTTGTCCTCCTGTAAATATATCTTTGAATTTTATTACTTTCTGTCACTCTGACTGTGGAACGGCTTAAATTCCCGTCCGGTTCCTTTATAGAAACGACTGAACATCTCATAGTATTCCAGACGCAGTACCTGGATACCGACGACCAGCCCTTCCAGTCCGCACACCAGCACATTTCCAAGCACGAACACGATCCAGTTCGTATGCCCCGCACTTGCGCCGGATAACATCAGCACAACCTCCATCATCGCCGCATGGCTGACGGCAAATGCACCGATACGCACATAAGAAATGGTATTAGAAAAATAACTCAGCATCGTCTCGAACAGTTCGAAGAACGCCTGCACGAAGAACATTACCTTGCCCTCTTCCATCTTCTTATGCTGCTTTGTCACCAGATTGCCCAACGGTTCCTTGAATACGAACAAGAGCACCGGAACCCCCAGAAAAATTACCATCATGATATTACCCGGAACCTTATGTCCCGTCATATAAAGCACGATCGTCAGCACCAGGAATCCATAAAACACCAGCCCTGCGATTCCGTTGTGGGAAAATAACATATTTTCCAGATCATGACTCTTAACTGCGTTGATCACGTTAAAGATCATCACCAGGATATTCAGTCCCATACCAAATGCAATAGCTACCACGAATACCGTATTGAGCTGTCCGATAAACGGCAGGTTCGTCATCGCATCCACAGGTCTTAACCAGCGTGCCTGTATCACATCTTCAAATCCGAAGATACTTCCGAACATGAATCCAAAAAATGTCGAGAACAGTCCCGCAATGGATATAATCCCTGCCAGGTTGATCTTCTTAATCAGGTACAAAAGCCCGCCGAATACGAACAAACATAAGCCCTGCCCGACATCCCCGAACATCGCACCAAAGATAAATGTATACGTCAGTGCCACGAACATCGTCGGATCTATCTCATCATTTGCCGGAAGTCCGTACATCCGTATGAACATCTCGAATGGCTTGAAGAATCTTGGATTCTTAAGCTTCGTCGGCGGTTCTCCGAAAAACTTCTCCTTATCTTCTTCTACAACAACGAATACCTTATCATCGTTCTTCGATTCCGCCAGGAATTTTTTCACATCTTCTTCACCCATCCAGCCACACAGGATGTAATAATCTTCTTTATTATCTCCCTCTTCGATCCTTGCCGCCAGCTTACGTACATCAAAGTTTGTAGACAGTTCTTCCAGACGCCTTTTCGCACCACGGAGCTTTGCGGCATTCTTCGCCATCAGCTCCCTGATCTGTTTTTCTATCTCTGCAATCTCTTTTTGCTTTTCTTCGATTGCCTTTTCAAGCTCTTCACAGGCCTGCTCCGGTGTTCCTATGTACTCGGACGGAATTGCAATCCTTTCAAAATGCAAAGAATTGAATACCGAATCTACTTTACTGGAATCTGCATTCGATACGAAATAACATCCGTACACATAATTTTCATTCCTTATGCCTTCGATAAATACCGCATTCAAATCATCAAACAAATATTTTTCCAGACGTTTGTAATAATTCACATCTACCCGTCCGAACCGGACTTTCATATATTTATACTTTAATGATTTCTGCATATCCAATTCCAGTGTCCGGAACGGCTCCATGATCAGAAGCTTTTCTTTGTATTCGTCTACCTGCTTCTTCGTTAACTCTTTCTTTTCCACAAGATCCAGATAGTCATGATTGACATCCCGGATCAGGTTCAGCATATCCTCCTGATTCATCGATACATCGATCCTCTGGTCTTCATCCGCTAACAGTGCGCTGAACTGTTCTGCCTTCGCAAGCGGCTCTTTGTATGGATTGACTTCCACAAAAGGCTGCAGGTTGTCGGTCGTCTTAAGCTCCGCCGCCGCATTTTCAAGCTGCATTTCGTATTTCGACAGATACACCTCGCAGACACGGTCGATGTCATTCTTCGGTCCGCTGATGCTTAAGAACTTCATCTTAACAATCATTGATTCACACCTCCTAAGTATCCTAATGTCTCTCCCTTCGTCAAACCGTAACGGATACACTCAAGGGCTGTCGTTAGTTTATAGATTTCTTCTTCTTTCAGGAACAGATACGTATTGACGATCGCGATCGAATACGGATCATTCCTTTTATCGGTCAGGTACAATTTCCGCAGACAGTCACGGTACATCTGTTCCAGTGTCTTATCTGCCTGCATATAATCATACTTTCCCGCATAGTACGTTTTTCCCACTTCAGTTTCGAACTGTTCCAGTGTCGGAGTCTCTACCAGGCTCTTGAACTTTTCCACACGAACCCGGTAATGAATCGGGATCGTCATCGAATAAATGTCCGGCGGAAGCATATGATAATACTTCTTCGCACGGTAGATCCACTGTAGATTCAGAAGGTCGATCTTCGTCCCGTAATCTTTTAAAAATATCTTCTGTTCATGTCCTTTCAGAACCCTTTTTCCCTTTTTCCACATAGTGGAAAAATAATACAGATCCAGTGCCAGATCATAATCAAAAAGCGTTCCCGCTCCGGAATCTTTAATTCTGGCAAGTGCATCATAATACTCCGTATCCCGTAAGTTATCCACAAGCTCATCAATATTTTTCGAAGTTATCAACCGGTCAATGGAAATCTGTGAATATCTGTCAAAAAACTCTTTCTTATATTCCAGGTCAAACGGCTTGTCATAATGATTGAACACAATTCTCAGACAATAATTGATCAGATCAATCTCATAACGTTTCCAGTATAATTTTAAAAATGTCTTCTGTTTCATTCCGGCAAAACGGAAGAGTCTCGAATAATCATCGAACAGAGACTGATACAGGATCTTCTCCACATTTCCTCTGTGATACAGCGAAATATCCATCCGGTTCACATAAGGTGCATATGCCGTCTTGTCTTTCAGATATTCAATTGCTTCCGTTACTGTCCCAAGTCCGGCAATTGTGTCATAATCCTCCGCTGTCAAAAGCTTTGCCGACATTGCACGTACCTTTGTCGTAATCCCACTGTAAGCCATCACATTTCCCATACACTACACCTCGATCATATGTCTTACGATTTCCTCTGCATAAATCTCGTGATTTTCTTCATATTCCTGCTTCAGCGCATCAATTGCAGTCTGGTTCTTCTTCCGTTCCCGGTCCAGAACCTTCTCTACTTCCTGCTGCGACTTTTCTTTTATCTTCTCCAGTTTTTTCTGTGTCTCTTCTTCCAGATCCCGGTCAAATTGATCTCTTTCTTCCTGTATCTGTCTTTCAATTTCACTCTTCTGCTGTCTGGCATGCTCTACGATCGTCTCCGCCGTCGTCTCTACTTCAGCCAATTTTTCAATTACAGAGTTCATAAGCCGCCCTCCTTTTCGCACATTTCACAACAAATAATTGTTATTTTTTTATCCATGTTATAATAATACACCTATTTTTTTAAATTACCACAATTATTTTGTATATATTGTATTATTTCTCCTCAATTCTTCTGACAATTTCTGCTTCCATTGACTTTTTCCTGCACAGACGCTAAACTAAGAACGATTTGCAAATCCAGTGATTATAAGGAGGAATACACGTATGCGTCTTAGAAATATACCACGTGCAGAGAGCGTTCTCGAAGCCTGCAAAGAAGTTGTGAAAGATCCGGAAAGCTTACGCGGAGACTGGAACCAGATGTTTAAAAAAGAGCAGCCCCTGCATATCGAGATCGGCATGGGAAAAGGTCAGTTTCTTCTGACCCTGGCAGCCAAAAACCCACAGATCAACTACATCGGCATTGAGCGTTATTCCAGCGTTCTGTTGCGTGCCGTTGAGAAATTCCAGGAACTGGAAGCAGAGGGGAAAGCTCCTGCCAACATCCGGTTCATCTGTATGGATGCAAATGACCTGCCAACCGTATTCGCCCCGGCAGAAGTATCACGTATCTACCTGAACTTCTCCGATCCGTGGCCGAAAGCCCGCCATGCAAGAAGAAGACTGACTTCCAATGAATTCTTCAAGCTTTATGACCAGGTCCTGACCGCAGATGGAACGGTAGAATTCAAGACCGACAACCGGCCACTCTTTGACTTTTCAGTAGAAGAACTTGAAACTTCCGAACTTTTCGTTCTGGATCAGCTATCCTATGATCTTCATAACGACAATACGATGAATCAGGGCAATATTATGACTGAATATGAAGCCAAGTTCTCTTCTATGGGCAATCCGATCTGTAAACTGATCGCAAAGCGCAGATAACATGCTGCAATATCCGGACTTATATACCGATCCTGTCTGCCTGCACTTCTTCCCTTTCCTTTCATATATTAATAGAGAGCATATCTTATGCTCCTGTTTCTCATGGAAAGGGTGGAAGCTTATGTTACATCTGACGACACAGAACTTTGATATCTGCCGGATGAACCACTGGCAGTTTTCTTCCGATACACCGGCAAAGGCTGGACCGGAGCATCCCACACTGGCTGTAGTCATGTTCTACGCTGTCTGGTGTGGAAAATGTGCAATGATGCGCCCTGTCATAGAAGATCTGGAAAAGAAATATCAGAAGAAATATTTCGGCAGCATCTGCTTTTTTGAAGTAGAGACCTCTGAATCCGCACTTCTTGCTGCGCAATATCAGACCGCTCTTCTTCCGGCATTTCTCATTTTCAAAGACCGGGAACTGATTGCCACCATGCAGGGAATGATACCGCAAAAGGAGCTGGACTTGCGCCTGCAGAAGTTGTTGACTGTGCAGATGCGGACGCAATCTACAGAAAATCTTTAGAAATAGTTAATTTATATTTTCTAGGAAAACACACTGTTTTATGTTATATTAAAAAAGTAACAGGGATAAAATATTTAATAAAAAGGGGGCATGGTGAACACACCACGCATTATGAAAAAATTAAAAAGAGCATTACCAGTTGCCATGGCAATCGTACTTGGATCTACTGCGGCACCACTGGTTGTAAGAGCAGATTCATCCAAAGTTGTAACACTTGGCGCCAATCTGACTGATTCACAGAAGAATTCTATGTATGAGTATTTCGGAACTTCATCTGATAAAGCAGAAGTCATCGAAGTTACCAATGCAGACGAAAGAAAATATCTGGAAGGAGTCGCTCCCGACGAACAGATCGGTACCCGTACCTACAGCTGTTCTTATGTAGAACCGACCACAAGCGGCGGAATCCAGGTAAAGGTTTCCAACCTAACTTATGTTACAAGCTCTATGATCTCCAGTACGCTTCTGACATCCGGTGTTAAAAACTGTAATGTCGTTGCCGCTTCTCCGATCGAAGTATCCGGAACCGGTGCACTGACAGGTATCATGATGGCTTATGAGAAAGCCACCGGAACAACTCTGAATGACGATCAGAAAGCAGCTGCGACCGATGAACTTGTCACCACAGGAGACCTGGCCAATGACATCGGCCAGGACAAAGCGGAAAATGTCATGAACGATGTAAAAAAAGATGTGATCGAGGGCAAATTAACGGATGCAGATGACATTCAGAATGCAGTTGAAAACGCTGCCAAGGATAACAACGTCACGCTGACACAGGAACAGATCGACAAGATCTCCGATCTGATGAAAAACATTTCCCAGTACGACTATGATGTCAAAGCTCTGAAGAATACATTAGATAACATTGACGGAAAGAGTGGCGGATTCTTCTCCAACCTCTGGAGTTCTATCAAAGGTATCTTCGGCGGGGATGACAGTTCCGATGGCGGAATCATTAACGGCACGGATGACAGCGCACTCGGTGATGATGTCGTAACTAACAGTACACTGGATTCTTCCAACAGCACAGACAGTTCAGATGCCGCTTCGGATGATACTTCGGATGACAACAGTGATGACAGTGGATTTTTAGGCAAAATCAAGAAATTTTTCAAAGATCTGTTCGGTGGAAGCAATTCTAAGAAAGATGACACAGACAAGAGTAACGATGATGCCATTACAGAAGATAACTCTGATAACACTGATGAGCCGTCTGGCGACACACAGAACGATTCTATGAACAACGATGCTGATTCTTCAGATGACGGCACAACAGACAACTCTGCTGATGATTCTTCATTGAATGACAGTACAGATAACCAGTCTGATAACCAGAGCAACACTCAAAACAGTAGTGAATCCGATGCCTCTGGTTCCGATGCTTCTGATTCCTCAGCCAACAGTTCTTCCAACTAAATACAGTCATTAATAAAGATGTACAGTAAAACGAAAAATGCCGGGAAGTTTCAACACTTCCCGGCATTTTTATCCGCAGGCATCAAAGTTTTTTGCCACTGACTTCATATAATTAAAACTCGAATACAGCAACTCCGTAAGGCGGCAATTTGTATGCGAATGAATACGGTCTTCCATCACATTCTTTCTTCTCCGCTTTGTATATCTTCTTACGATCTGCTCCGGTTCCGCCGTATTTCTCCTCATCACTGTTCAGGATCAGTTTATACTGTTTCTTTCTCGGCACTCCGACTCTGTAATCATCTCTTGCCATCGGCGTAAAGTTGCAGACGAACAACAGATTCTTCTTTGCACCTTTCGAATGTCTCATAAAGCTGTAGATACTTCTGTATCCGTCATCCGCATTGATCCATTCGAATCCTTCCCAGCTCTGATCCATCTCATACATTGCCTTATGCCTCTTATACAGATGTAAGAGGTCTTTTACCCACATCTTCATCTGCTGATGTTCCGGTTCGGCCAGCAGGAACCAGTCCAGTTCCCGTTCTTCACTCCATTCACGAAGCTGTGCAAATTCCTGTCCCATAAACAGAAGTTTCTTTCCTGCGTGTCCCATCATAAATGCATATCCGGCTTTCAGATTCGCATATTTATCAAATCCAAGTCCCGGCATCTTATTCAACATCGAACACTTGAGATGTACCACCTCATCATGCGACAATACCAGAATATAATTCTCACTGTATGCATAACTCATGGCAAATGTCATCAGATGATGGTTATCCTTTCGGAAATATGGATCCAGTTTCATATATTCTGTGAAGTCATGCATCCATCCCATATTCCACTTCAGACTGAATCCCAGTCCACCTTCTTCTACATCTCCGGTAACCTGCGGCCATGCCGTAGATTCCTCTGCGATCATAAGTGCTCCCGGGTTTCTTCCAAGTACAACAGAATTCAGATGTCTGAAGAAATCGATCGCCTCCAGGTTCTTATTCTCGCCATATTTGTTTGCAACCCATTCTCCGTCCTTTCGTCCGTAATCCAGATACAGCATCGAAGCAACCGCATCCACACGCAATCCGTCTATATGGAACTTCTCAACCCAGAATAACGCATTTGAGATCAGGAAGTTCCGTACTTCATTCTTTCCAAAATCAAATACTTTCGTTCCCCAGTCCGGATGTTCTCCCAATCTTGGATCTGCATATTCGTACGTCGGTGTTCCGTCAAAATCTGCCAGTCCGTGTGCATCCTTCGGGAAATGTGCCGGTACCCAGTCGAGAATGATACCGATTTTATTTCTATGCAGATAATTGATCATCCATGCAAAATCTTCCGGCGACCCATATCTGGATGTCGGTGCATAATATCCGGTCACCTGATATCCCCAGGATCCGTCAAACGGATGCTCGGCAATTCCCATCAGTTCCACATGTGTGTAACCCATTTCTTTTATGTATTTGGTAATTGCCCTGGCAAATTCTCTATATGTATAGAATCCTTCATCTTCCCTTCCCGGGTGACGCATCCAGGAACCAATGTGTGCCTCATAGACAGACATTGGCTCGTGCTTATGATTCCAGGTCTTTCTACGTGTCATCCACTCTGTATCTGTCCATTTGATATTCTCAATATCTGCGACCCTGGATGCTGTTCCCGGTCTTAACTCCGCATAATTGGCATATGGATCTGCCTTAAATATCTGTTCTCCCGAATAAGTCTCGATACAATATTTATACATCTGATCCTTCTTCACACCTGGTATAAAACAGGTATAGATCCCGAGCGGCTCTTCCCTCTTCATCGGATTTGCCTCTGTGTCCCATTCATTGAACTCTCCGACTACCGATACCGCCTGCGCATGCGGTGCCCACACTGCAAAATACACACCTTTTTGTTTTCCGTTCTGTACCAGATGTGCGCCCAGCTTCTCATAAATCTCATAATGATTGCCCTGTCCGAAAAGGTATTGATCCAATTCACCTATTTCATATGGTTTTTTCTTTTTTTCAGCCATAATTACCCCTCGCATTCTGCTGCATATTTATAAGAACATTATACTTTACAAACAGGCAAAAAGAAAGAGCTTTGACCGTTTAGTTTGTCAAAACTCTTTCAAAATCCGACCTGTAAATCCTGTTCCCGACAGCTTCTTACAGGTATTCGTTTTTGTTAAATTCTAAAGTCTTCTTCTTTCAGAATAATTCTGTCAGAATCGTCGGTTCCCTTGCCGAATACTCTTCGTGCAAGATGTTTTACATTTGCTTTCTGTGAATGTGAGATTGCTTCATCCATGATCTCTTTTACTTCAGCAACTGATACTGCATGATCTTCTCTCTGCATTACATCGATACGGCTGTACAGTGCAAGAATTCCCATCTCATCCAATTTGTATCCATTCTCTTTCGCATATGTCTGACCGAATGTTACCAGCTCATCATTGATGAATACCGGAAGCTCCAGCTTAGAACTGAACTTCTTCTTGAATTCCGGGTTTGCTGTCATCAGACGCTCCAGAGGTTTTCTCTGATCTTCCAGTACAAAGAGCAATTCTCCTGTCTTCTTCTCCATCAGATAATTTAACTCTTTTACAGTTCTCGCATTCAATTTTCCTGCATGCTCGATGATGATCGCTCCGCCGCGCAGCTTCTGAATAATATTCGTAAGCTCTTTCTTATTAAGAGATTCACCTGTAACGATTGCTACTTTACCCTGTTTCAGACTTCTCTGTTTCTGAATTGCTTTTACAATATCAACCGCAAGGACTGTCTTACCAGATCCTTTTCTACCAATCACAAGAAGGTTACCTGTCTTGGATGTTCCTTCTCTCTGTGCCCTTCTGTCGTTATCAAGTACTTCAACGATCTGTTCGCTCATTCCTCTCACCGGTACAAAATATGAGAACAGCTTCTTCTGTTCTTCTGTAAGTCCGGCTTTCAGACCGATCTCACTCGTAGCACTCAGATCGTATCTTCCGGTTACAACAAATCCTGTATCGAACGGAACACCGCCTTTAGATTTCTTGATTCTTGCCTGAATCTCTTCCTCTGATGGCTCTTCGATCTCTAACTCTTCATCCGCTTCTTCGTCGTCTTCAATCTCTAAGTCTTCATCATCAAAATCTGTCTCTTCATCGTCTACATCTGCAAAATCATCGTCGAAGTCTTCTTCTTCGTCATCTACATCCGCAAAATCAGCATCGAAGTCTTCTTCTTCAAAATCGGCTTCTTCAAAGTCTTCATCCTCAAAGTCTTCCTCTTCAAAATCAGCTTCTTCAAAGTCTTCATCCTCAAAGTCTTCCTCTTCGAAATCAGCTTCTTCAAAGTCCTTTTCTTCGAAGTCTTCATCCTCGAAATCAGCTTCTTCTTCGTCCTTTTCTTCGAAGTCTTCATCCTCGAAATCAGCTTCTTCTTCGTCCTCTTCTTCGAAGTCTTCATCTTCAAAATCAGCTTCTTCAAAGTCTTCATCCTCAAAGTCTTCCTCTTCGAAATCAGCCTCTTCAAAGTCTTCATCCTCAAAGTCTTCCTCTTCGAAATCAGCTTCTTCAAAATCTTCATCACCGAAATCGGCTTCTTCAAAACTGCTTCCACTCATATCGATTCCGCTAAGTTCTTCTTCGATTCCTTCAATGAAGTCTTCTTCCGTTTCCGAACCATCTTCAAAATCCTCTTCATAGAGTTCTTCTTCCGACTCTTCATTTCCCATTTCTTCCATCAGACGTACAATATCATCCGGAATTCTCTGTGTCTTGCTTATCGGTTCTGCCTCTTCCTCGGCCGCCTTTCTTGCTGCTTCTTCCTCGGCCTTTCTTCTTGCCTCTTCTTCGGCCGCCTTTCTTGCTGCTTCTTCCTCGGCCTTTCTTCTTGCCTCTTCTTCGGCCGCTTTTCTTGCTGCTTCTTCCTCGGCTTTTCTTCTTGCTTCTTCTTCGGCTGCCTTTCTTGCTGCTTCTTCCTCGGCTTTTCTTCTTGCCTCTTCTTCGGCCGCTTTTCTTGCTGCTTCTTCCTCAGCTTTTCTTCTTGCTTCTTCCTCGGCTTTTCTTCTTGCCTCTTCTTCGGCCGCCTTTCTTGCTGCCTCTTCTTCCTCGGCTTTTCTTCTTGCCTCAGCTTCCGCCGCTTTTCTCTCAACTTCTCTGCGTTCTTCTTCCTGGCGGATACGAGCCTGTTCTCTTTCTTTCTGAAGACGCTCTTCATCTTTTGCTTTCTGCTTCTCGATTGCTGCTTCGTGGTCTTTCTGTTTTTCTTCCCATTTCTGAAGAATATCATCGATCATCATCTGACCATTCGCCAGAATCTCATCTTCACGCTCTTTCATTGCTTCTTCTTCAATTGTAATGCCATTGGCAACCGCCATGCCCTGCGCTAAAGCTTCCTCCAAAGTAGCTCCCGTCACAACCTGTTTGATCGTTGATCCATGTTCTTCCACAGCCTCTTCCGGTTCAGTATATACCGGTTCTTCTTCCACGACTTCTTCTGCAGCTTCTTCTACAATTTCTTCCTGCGGAATCTCTTCTTGTACAACAGTTTCCTGCATCGGCACTTCCTGTGGAATCTCTTCCTGTACAACAGTTTCCTGCATCGGTACTTCCTGCGGAGGAATTTCCTGAACTTCAGATTCATCAACTCTTTCTGTCACTGGCTCTCTGACCGGCTCTTCTTGTACGTCAACAGTCTCTTCTGTACCTTCATTATATTCATTCTCGTCATCCACTTCTTCCAGTGTTGATTCCGGTTGTTTCTCCGGTTCCGGTTTCTTCTTAACCGCTCCCGGACGGCTGTCATATTTCTCCTGCTGAAGTGGTGTCAGTGGCTTATACTTCATCTTCAGTTCCATTGCAAGGTATACATATTTGCCTTCACTGAACCACAAGATCAGATCATCACATTCTTCCAGACATTCTGCTGTCATTCCGGCTTCATCATACAATTTGGCAAGTTCATATGCCCACTTTTCAATATATTCCGCTTTTTTAAATTCTTCCAGTGCTGTAATCTGATCTGTCAGCGATGCCCCCTGTGTTCTCAGAATCTTATATTTTAAAATATACTGATTCGGATCTTTTGGTGCCAGCTTTACGAATTCTTCATAACAATCCGTTGCTTCTCTGATATCTTTGATCTTCAGTGCCAGTGTGCCTAAACGATATACAATTTTTCTGCTTCCCGGTGCTCTGTCAAATGCCAGGAACAGTATATCTCTCCCCTTCTTAAACTCACCGTTATATTCATAAATCTCACTGACTGTATTGAGCATTGACGCATTCTTTACTCTTCGCCAGTCTATACCATCAGCAATTTCCTTTGCCTGCTGGTACTCCTTCTTTTCCAGATGATCAAGCATTTGCTCGGTCTTCACCCTATATTCATATTTATCCAATATTTCTCACCTCAAATGTTTATTTTAAAAAAGCGTATTTCCCTACAATTTTACTTATATAAGTTTATCATATGACCTGTTTATTGTCAAAATATCCCGCCAAATATGTTAAAAAAATATTACAAAAATTACAATTTTTTTATCCCTGTAAAATATCTGCCGGCTGCTCTCTGATATCAACGTAAAAAACAGCCATCATATTCTTTCCTATGATGGCTGTTACATATTCAATTTTATCATATTTAATTTTTATATCGGAGAATGATTTTTAATTTTTATTCCCTGTCGCCTTTGTATGCTTTCCGATGATCTTTTACTCATCTTCTTTGCACATTCATTCAAATCTACTATTCATGTTTCTTTACACATATTAATAATATCTTTAAATATGTGGTATTCTGTTCAATATGTCTGCAGTTCTTTTTATCGTCCGGTGTATATTTTCTCCGTCTGTTCTATTTTTCCGAATCTCCTCTACCGGCCTTTTATCTATTATAATAAAGGCTTATTCTCTGGGAACTTCTACCTGCCATACCACTAACATATTGATTCGATGATTCTACTGTGTCCATTGGATTAAGCCTCCTTTTCATAAATTTCCAATCAACGATATCTCACCGACATATGAAATATTCTTCATCCTTGATAAACTTTTCTTTTATCACTTAAGATATAAGCTAGAATTTATTATCTCATCTCTTCTACGATTATGATCCATATCCCCTTGATACCATTCTATAATCGTTATTCATCCATTCTCTTTCTCTACAATATACTTTACGATATTTGATATCCGATGCCTTACCAGATATTTCATATCTATATCCTGTATTTTTCGATTCTTAAACGAATTGAGAATTTATAATAAAAATACATCTTATAAAATATGTGATATTCAATTTTCAAGATTCCCTTTCTCGTCAGGAATTCTTTTTTGTTTATTTTGGATTTCCTTTGGATTGATTATATAATATCATTCGGCTTTTATTTTGTCAATACTTTTTGCAATTAATTTTATTTATTTTCCATTATTTCATTCTAACAGTTGAATTATCTGATTTTTCTTTATTTATTTTAATGTTTACACAATACTATACATTTTCAAATCGTATGCTTTTGTTAACATCATACGCTTGTGCATGTCCAATTGTTAACCAACCATCTTTTACAGTTGACATTTTATCCTGTTTATTTTATACTTCTGTTATATTTTTGATATAAAACTAAAGGAAAGGAGTTCTGCCATGTCATACGGCAGACAATTACCACTATGAACAACACAGTAAATAGCACAACAACGAAAAAGCTTTCCACCCGCAAACTGGTTCTGATTGCTTTGATGACTGCAATCACCTGTATCTTCGCTCCTATGGCGATTCCGATTCCGGTCAGCCCGGTACCGATCAGTCTTACCAACCTGGTGATCATGATCAGTATCTATGTACTTGGTTTTAGAGATGCAACCATCAGTTACATCGTATATCTGTTACTTGGTCTTGTCGGTCTCCCTGTATTTTCCGGTTTTACCGGTGGATTAGGAAAGCTTGCAGGTCCTACCGGCGGATACCTGATTGGTTTCATCTTCCTTGCACTGATTTCCGGACTGTTCGTTGATAAATTTCCAAAGAACAGAATCCTGGCAGTTGTCGGTATGATCATCGGTATGGCAGTCACTTATATCTTTGGTACAGAGTGGCTTGCGATCCAGTTGAAAATGTCATTCGTTGCAGCACTTTCTGTCGGAGTAATTCCTTATCTTGCCGGTGACGCAGCGAAGATTATCATTGCGATCATCGTCGGACCTGTACTCCGCAGCCGTCTGCGCCAGCTACAGTAATAAAAATACACAGTATCGGAATTAATTTGGGATTTAATTTATTAACTGGGGGGCGACCTCTCAGTCCTTGAAGGAAACAATAGATAAGGCTTCTTGTTCAGGTTCCATACC
>OIZW01001329.1_pt1 | contig 15712 bp, 7 predicted proteins | sample 1588581 | NCBI WGS metagenome assembly OIZW01 (sample SAMN03283266) | human gut metagenome | biome: human-associated habitat; material: feces | host: Homo sapiens | place: USA | collected 2013 | reverse complement strand
TGTTGAACAAGCTATACTTATAGAAAAAGGAGTTCAACACAATGGCTAAAAATCACATTTAAGGGTAAACAGGATACCGGACTTGTAAATGTTGAACTTTCAAGTTTCCATCACCGAGTAACTAACATTGAAGTTAAGCTTGATTTCATGCAGATGGAGACTGTAACGGATACTGTTAAACCTCGTAGACTTCAGGCATTCTTTGTAGATGCGGATGGAGCAAAGATAAGCTTCCCTGTACCTATTACTGCAAATATTAAGTCTGCTGATGCAAAGGATCGTTTAATTCAGGAGAAGTTTACTTTGAAGAGTGGTCGCTACAGCCGAGATCAGGAGTATTTCTTGGTTATCGCAGATCAGGACGACGAAAAGAAAGAGTTGCATAGATATAAATTTGAGATTGATATCTCAGATATGGCTTACTAAGACTTGGGTTACGCAAGAGAAGGAGGAGCTGTCATGGATGATTCCTACATGATTGGGAAAATGAATACATTCATGCATCGCCTGGCGGAGCAAATGAGCGGATGGTTGGGGACACGTCTGCCGAAACTGACTGATGAATGGTGGAGAGATTTGGTGTATAACAACCTCTCTCAGCTTCAGAGAGATCAGGTAGATCAGAAGAATATTACAGAGCTGAAAGGGCTTGACCTTGCAGCTCTGCTTCGTGTGTTTGATCGCAACTGGTTTGTTATTACAAGCTCTTGGTTTGTGAACAACAAAGAGCGTCAGAAAATAAGGGATATGATGGGAGTACGTAATTCTTGGGCTCACATTTCTTCAGAGGAATTATCTAAGGAAAAGGTTATTAGTGATGTTGAAATCATTATTGAATTGATGCAGACCTTTGATGCCAAGATGAGCGAGACCAGAGATATGGAGCAGTTCATCATGGATGTTGAGGAAGACAAGGATATTCAGGATAAGCCAGCTCAAGCACCGGTACAGCAGGTCGTTGTACCGCTTGCTAATCCAACTCCTGCAGCAGGAGATATAGTAGCCGGTAGTATGGTTACGCTTGTTAGTGATCCATCTAAAGCAGGAGCTGTTATTGCGGTAGATAATGGTAAATATACTGTATGGATGGATAACGCACCTCAGACATTCTACCGTGAGCAGATTCAGTTAAAGGCACCGGAAGTTACAAGTGCTCATTTAGCATTATCAAGAGTACGCTCGGCTCTTACTGCATATCAGATTAATAATCCGAGCTCAAGTAACCTCTATTCGCTTAATTCGGCGCGTATTGATTTTGTACCGTATCAGTTTAGACCGGCACTTAAGATGATTAAGGCAGACAGCCCAAGACTTCTTGTTGCGGATGATGTCGGTGTTGGTAAAACTATTGAGGCGGGTCTTATTCTTAAGGAAATGGAAGCACGTTCCAGCATTAATTCTGTGCTTATTATCTGCCCGAGACCACTGGTTGCAGAGCGTAAGTGGGAACTGGAAATGAAGCGCTTTGATGAGAATTTTACGCAGCTTGATGGTAAAGAACTCTTAGAATGTATTTCCGAAACTGATCGCGATGGTGAATGGCCGGAGCGACACAAGAAAACGATTATTCCATATTCTCTTTTCGGAGAGGATATGCTTGCAGGAACCGAGTCTACAAGTGATAAGAAGAGAAAACAGAAAGGCTTATTACAGCTCGATCCTGTGCCTCATTTTGACCTTGTTATTGTGGATGAGGCTCATAATATACGTAATTCAAACACCTGGGCTTATCAAGGTGTAGAGCTCTTTACAAGGGCTGCAGATGCAGTTGTATTCTTAACTGCTACACCGCTACAGAATAGTAACAATGACCTTTATACATTATTAAACCTGTTAAGACCGGATGTTGTACTTGATAAGGATACTTTCCAGACCATGGCTGAGCCGAATGCTTATATCAATGGCCTGCTTCGTGCTGTCCGCCATCAGGAAGAAGGTTGGCAGGAGACAGCAAAGGAAGAAATATTACATATACTCGAAACAACATGGGGACGTAATGTAATCCAGCATAATCCGAACTTCGCACAGGTATTTGAACTTGTTGATAAGGGTGTAATTACAAGAGAGGAGAAGGTAGAGGCTATCAGCCTTATTGAAAGTTTACATTCCTTCAACAGCTTGATTACACGAACAAGAAGGCGTGATATTGAGGATTTCTGTATCCGACATACACAGACAATCAAGGTGCCTTTTACAAGTGCACAGCAGGATTTGTACGATGCTTTGATGGAGTTTGAAACCAATGCTCTTACTCAGATGCATGGAAGCAGATCAGTACGTTTTATGATGTGTACCATCATGAGACAGGCTGCTAGCTGTATTTATGGTTTAGCTCCTTTTGTAAAAGATATAGTAAATAAGAAGCTTTCTCAGATTCAGGAAGATGGTGAGTTATATGAGACAGATATTGATCTGAACTCAGATCTTGAAAATTCTATATTTGAGTTGGCTGATGAATTGGATAAGCTGACGGAATCACTTCCGGAAGAAGATCCTAAGTTAGAGAAACTTTATGAGGTCATTGATCAGAAGCAGAAGGAGGAAAACAACAGAGTTATTCTGTTTAGTTCTTTCCGTCATACACTTCGTTATGTAAAGAAGCATCTTCAGGCAAAGGGATACAGAGTTGCCCAGGTTGATGGTTCTGTTCCTGATGAGGAGAGATTCAAGATTCGTGAGAGATTTCTCATGGACCGAGATAATGAGCAGGCAGTGGATGTCCTTTTGTTCTCCGAAGTAGGATGCGAAGGTTTGGACTATCAGTTCTGCGATACTATGATCAACTATGATTTGCCTTGGAATCCTATGCGTATCGAGCAGAGAATCGGTCGTATTGATCGTCGTGGGCAGAAGAGTGAGTCAGTTCGAATTTATAACATGATTACCGACGGTACTATTGATGCGGTTATTCATGATAGATGTCTTTCTAAGATTGGCGTATTTGAAGCTAGCATAGGTGATTGCTCTGAAATCCTTGGCGATATTAGTGAACAAATCTTCAAGATTATGCTTGATCCTGGTCTTACTGACGAAGAGCGTCAAATGAAGATTGAAAAGATGGCTGATAATGAAGTTATGAAGGTTCAGGAGATGAATCGCTTAGAACAGGAAGAGAAGTCCTTATATGGATTTGACCTGTCAAATTATATCCAGAATAAGGATGTGCAAGATGCAGAAAGCCAGTGGATAACGCCGGACAGCATAAGTAATCTTGTGGATTCCTTCTTGATAGATTTTCTTGGTGATGGAGAATACATTCGTTCCAATAAGCAGAATGAACTTAGAACTATGCGAATTGCATCAGATAAGAAGCAGTTGTTGATTGATGATCTAAAGAAGATGGAGCTAGTGAACAATAATAATGCCACAAAACTTTGGAATGCATATCTAAAGTCTACGGTGGCACAACTTCGTATTACTTATGATGCTACTACAGCCAAAGATAATAGAGATACTACATTCCTTACGCAGATGCATCCGCTTGTTTTACAGGCAGCTAAGCATGAGAGTGAGATGCTACCTTGTGAGATTGGAATCAGCGTATCCGATGATTCAATCCCTGCAAGTGATTACGAGTTCTTAATTTATGCATGGAAATATGTGGGCCTTCGTCCGGATATTAAGTTGATTGCAGTAAGTGATAATGATGCGGTTAGAGATAATGTCCTTAACTTTATGCAATATGCATCAGACTTTACATTTGATGATGCTTCACATTCTGCAAGATGGGATAGCATGGACAAGATCCATTACGAAAACTGGCAGGCCGCTAAGGCAGACTATATAGAGCTGGTTAAGGAAGACTGTGATTTTAGAGTAGAGCAGCTTAGACAGACTACTACTAAGCGTGAAATCATTATTAAGGGACAGATTGCAAATGCTACGGATGAAAGAATCCTTCGCATGAGAAATGCGCAGTTGGAGAACCTCCGTAAGCATTATGAAGAGCAAAAGAAAGTATTGGAAGAAACAATCCAGAAGGCTGATATTCATACTCAGCCACTGGTTAAGGGTGTTTTACATGTTGAGTAAAGCCCAGGCATAAGGAGAGAAGGCAGCCATGGGAAGAATCGATTACAAGGCTATATTTGAGCAAAATCAGGATGAGTGGAAAGCTTTGACAAGAGATCCTCAAAAGTATGAGGCTCTGTTGGCAGGACATTACTCAGATAGTAACCATTTTGTATATGAGCTTTTGCAAAATGCGGAAGATGCTTTTGATAAGAGTACAGGAGTTTCGGCGAGCAAAGTTGTTATTGAGTATTACCCTGATAAGCTTGTGTTCTATCACAATGGAAAGCCTTTTGATGAGGCAGATGTTAGGGGCGTTTCATCAATGCTCATGGGAACAAAGGATAGGGATGATGCTCAAACCATCGGAAGATTTGGTATGGGCTTTAAGTCCGTGTTCAAATACACCTACCAGCCCGAAATCTATTCTGATGATGAGGCTTTTAAGATTACAAATTACCTTCTCCCTGTAGAGATTACAGATGGCTGGGATTATGAGACTGAAAAGAAGAGCATTGTTTGCAAATTAGGAGAAGGAAGATCCTTTGTACCTTTTTCTAAAGAAGAACATTTAACCAAGATAGTTATTCCTTTTCAGAAGTATGGTAAGGACGGCGGATTAGTGCCAGTTCCTGGTGATGATGTATTAAAGAAGCTTGATGAATTGGATGGTGAGATTCTTTTATTCTTGTCGCACATTCAGAATCTTTACTGGGTAAACAAAGAAACCGGAAAATTTGCTTATATTACTCTGAAACAGGATGAGTCAGACGAGAAGTTAATTACATGTCGAATTGAAGGAACTGAATATGACGATAAAGAGGAAATCTCACGTTATTTGAAATTTAAGCGTGTATTCGATCATCCTGAAATGGATAATGCAGAAGTAAGCGTAGCATATAAGCTCAATAGCCGTGCAGATAATATCAATGAGGTGGATGGTTCTTCGGTATGGGTTTATTTTCCAACTAGAGATGAGACCGATTTACCTTTTTTGATTCATGGATCATTTGAAACAGCGGTTTCACGAGAAAAACTTATGGCACCTTCTTCTTTCAACGATGATCTTTTTGATGAATTAGGCGATTTGATAGCGGAATCCATGTTGGATTTGGCAGAACGAAAGTTGATTACTCAGGTATTCTTGAGAAGAAGCATTCTGGGCGCATTTGAGGATGAAGAGGATAATGAGACTATTCCAGGATTAAAAGAGAAGATTACAGATGTAATTGTAGAGAATGGTCTTTTACCGGATAAAAATGGTACATATAGAAAGCCAGAAGAAATGATTCTTCCGGTTCCTTTTCGAATGGCCGATTTTGCAGATAAGCCTCTATTTTCTCAGGTATTTAAAGATAAGGTATTCGTAGCCTTTAATAACGAACGTGAAGCAAAATTCAGCGAGTACTATAGCTGGCTAGTAAATGATTTAGAAGTACCGGTTTATGGATTACGTGAGCTGGCAACAGACTTATCTGTGTTTGCTGATTCAACCGTACCTACATCAGGTGAAAAATATGAAAACCTAAAGGATTTCTATGATTTTCTTTCTGATAATAGAGAATCTGTATATGATACTGGACTTACGTATATGCGAAGCGGTCCTTATGAGCAGAGATTACGTAGAGATCTTAAGGAGGCTTGGAAAACTTTTAGAAAGGCGCCTATCATTCTTAATCGCCTTAACCATCTTGTGCCTGCGGAAGTAGATGGTAAATCAACCATTTATCTAGGAGCATCAAGTGAATACAAGAGTGTGATGCAATCTGCTTTGGTAAGCAAAGGTATAGCAGATACGTTTGGAAAAGTGTTGACGGACGGATTTCATATCCAGGAGTTTAACAATTTCCAGTACATTAAAGAGAAGGTTATTCAGAAATATATTGATATCGAGGATAGCCTTGGCTTTGCAGATCACGATGATTTTACGGAAGAATATGTTGAAGACCTGAATCAGATATTTGCCTTGATTAAAGAAACCGGAGATATATCTGGAATAAAGGAGCTCTTGAAGGAGGCTTATATCATCAAGATAAAGCCTGCTGAGGATGAGGATAAAGCAACCTTCAGCAGACCGAGTGATTGTTATGTGCCAGTTTCTGACGAAGGGATTGATCTTGAACTTTATTATGCTCCGATTCCGATGAGTGGTCTTGATGAAGAAGATCTGGAAGACCCTGATAATTGGTACGATTTTGATATGTATGCCATAGATAAAAAATTTTATGAGGAAAATGGAATTTCTATATCTACGCTTTCCAAACTTGGGATGGTATCTACGCCAATTAATGAGGGTAGAAGATCGCAGGAAGGTGTAGGAGATAATCACTGGGTTGCCCTCGGGGAATATTGCCCTGAGATTAAAATTGATGGTCTGGATGACAATCTTAGATATATTTCAGAATACTATGAAGATGATTTGGCAAAGAAAAAATCTGCTGAGATTCTGAAAATGCTGTTAAGTATCGCCAATAAACTTCAAGGTAAGAAGAAGTTTAGAAAGATGAATCCGTATACCAGTGAACTTCGTAATGCAGGTGTGCTAACGAATGTGATTCGCCAATATGAATGGCTGTATGATAACGAGCTGGAAGTGCATAAGCCGAAAGAAATGTCTCGCTTTGACCTTAGCACAGCTCTTTATGGAAATACCACCAGAGATAAAAAGGCGTTTACCATTTTAGGATTCATCGAGAAAGAAGCTGACGAGACCGAAGAGACGTTCCAGAAAGCCGCTAATCTTAACAGGCAAGACAAGAAGCTTCTTGTTACTCAGTTAGCAAGAGAACTTGGTTTGCAGGTTTCTGAAGCGAGTAATGATGATGACTGGGATGATGACGATGGAGAAGTATTTGATCCAAATGCTTGGAGAGATGAAGAGTTCCCTGTAAATAGAGTTAATAACATCGATTATCTGATCCGTCATGTACAGGAGCAGTTCTATTGTGCTGATCCTATTACTTATAAGCAGGTATGGAGACAAATTCGTGTCAGCAAGAATGCTAAAGCAGACCGTTCTTATGCAATTGGTATGTATACCAATTCAAGCAATACAAAGATATGTCAGATGTGTAGGAAGCCTGTAGCATTTATTGAGGTTGATCAGATTTCAAATTTTGGAATTGAGATGCCACAGTTGAATCTATGTCTCTGCAGAGAATGTTCCGCAAAGTATCATGCTATGCGTGATGGAAATAAGGAAGAATTTAAGAAGCAGATCAGAGCTGCACTGCTTTCGATTGATATTGAAGAATATTCGGATGATTATTCTATTCAGTTTAATGAAGATACAACGCTCTACTTTACGCAGACTCATATAGCAGAAATACAGGAAATATTACGGCTACTTGCTGAATATGGAGCGCCTGCAGAAGAAGAGGATGAAAATGAGGGCAAGGTTGGCGGCCCACTGATGCATCCTATGAGAGCTCAAGATACTGATGATTCTATCGCAGCAGAGTCTTTTAATATTCCGAATAATTTAGGAACGTTTGACGATGCTACAGAAAAAGAGGATGTGGCTGTAGCAGGAAAGTTTATTAGCTATAAGAAAAAATTTGCTAATGATGAGATTTATGACAACGTATTGCAACCCAATAGGTTTCCGCTGCATAAAGCGCTGGAAGGGCATAAAGTTGGGGATGTAGTGACGTTTCAGGGTAAGGAATATGAAATTATAGGACTTTAATAGAATGGAGTGAATGGTATGGCACAGCATATTTCGGTCAGAGTACCATGGCATGACAATGGATGGAACGGCACAGTGTGCCAGTTTCCCGGTGAGAATAACGCATGTCTTAGACTAAAGAATATCTATGAGAATCGCAATGATGCTGAAGAAATAGATATATGTGGTCAGTGCATGGAGCATTTGGAAGAGAAACTTCCCTGTATAGGGGAGGGTTCTGCCTTTATGTCTGACAAAGACCTTGTAAAAACAACTGTGCATCCGTATAAGAAATCCAATCCGGCTACACATGGTCATTTTCAGGATACTGAGATTGTGTACCCGGCGTACTCTTTCCCGTCAAGACCTTTTGCATGGCTAATGAAAAGCAGTATCCAGTCCATGCAGGAGAACTATGGCATAAAGATTGATCAGAGCATAGAGCCTCTGTTGAATTTTGAAACAAACTGGATTCAGGAAAGAGATAATCACAAGGCTATATTTGATTATTTTTATGGAGATGTGATTCCGGATCAGTCTCTTGTAGTTGCGTATTCTAAGCAGGTTCCTTTCGTAGAGGATCATCGCCGGGTAATTATCGGAATGGGTCATGTTAAGCGTATTGTTGAGGCTGAAGAGCATAAGCATACAGATGAAAAGCCACTTCGTTCACTTACATGGGAAACACATGTATGTCATTCGATTAGACCTGATCATGAGGACGGATTTGTTATTCCTTATCAGGAGATGATGGCATATGCCGAGGAACATCCCGAGTTTGATATAAATGAGATAACTGTGTTTGCGCCTGATGATGCATTCGTAGAGTTTTCTTATGCAACTGAACACGTTAGTTATGATGCAATGATTGACGTGATTCTTTCGTGCATAAAGTCTTTTGAAAAGATTAATGATTGCCTTGATGAAGATTATTCCAATGTCCTAGATTGGCTTAATGCAAGACTTGCTGAAGTATGGGAAGATCGAGGAGCTTTTCCGGGGCTTGGGCCGATGCTTAGTGCGATGGAGGTACCGCTTGGTGTACTTATTGCCAAGCAGATCAGGGAGCAGGCATCTAAGGAAGATAATATTTGGGATATTGTTGACACGGTGTTTGAAGCTCCAGAAAAGGTGCTTTCTGAGAACCTTGCAGCGAAGATTACGCCTATCATGAAGCAGACTTGGAAGGCAATGTCTGAGGAAAGAAAGACCTTATTCAGATTGTTATCACGCATGTCTATCAGCATTGATCAGGCAAAAGTTCTTTTTATAGAAAGTGATAGACAAAAAAAGCGAATCAGTTGCTCGGACAGGGAGATTATAGAGAACCCGTATGTCATTTATGAACAGACAAGGTTAAAACAGGAAGCATTGTTTGTTTCTGTAAAGAAGGTAGATAGAGCGGTATTCCCTATCTCTTCAATAGCTGAGAAATATCCGCTTGAAGCACCTTCTAAGCTTACTTCTGATAATGATGAGCGCCGAGTACGTGCTATTGCAGTTTCTGTAATGGAAAATGCAGCAGAGAATGGTAGTACCATTATGCCTTGTACGAATCTCTCTGACGCAATGAGAAGCCTTACGCTTGATCCGGAATGCGCAGTGACTCCGGATATTATTAAGGCTGTTGAAAAGTTCATGCTTCCAGAGATTATGAAGCGTGAGATGAAAGATGGAACTGAGTATTACAAGCTTGTTCGTATACAGGAGTTCGATGATATTATCGAGCGCAGAATAAGCAGAAGGCTTAATGCTCCGAGACTTCCACTTAATGCGGATTGGAGAGCTTATCTTGATTCAAAGTTTAATGAAGTGGATGAGAAGACAGGAGAAATTCTTCCTATCTCTGAGCAGGAGGAAAGAGCTCGTCAAGAAAAGGCAGCTATTTTGAATGAACTAGCACAGTCAAGAATATCTGTACTTGTTGGTGATGCCGGTACCGGAAAGACAACAGTGCTTTCGGTATTGTGCAGCCATCCTGATATTAAGGCTGGCGGAGTTTTACTTCTTGCACCTACCGGTAAGGCAACAGTGCGTTTATTAGAGAGCATGGGTGAAGAAGGTAAGGGCTTCACAGCTCTTAATGTAGCCCAGTTTTTAGTTCGTAGTAAAAGATTTGATTTTAGCGATATGCGGTACATTCTGTCTGATGAAGAATTTGCGGATGTGCCGGATACCGTAATCATAGATGAATCCTCTATGCTGACAGAGGAAATGTTTGGAGCTCTGGTGCAATCGCTGAAGAGAGCCAAGAGAATAATCTTTGTAGGCGATCCAAACCAGCTTCCTCCGATTGGAGCAGGAAGACCGTTTGTAGATCTTGTTTACATGGTTAAGATGAACCTTAAGCCTGGGTTCCCGAGGGTTTGCGACCATTATGGTGAGCTGACTGTAAACCGTCGTCAAAAGGCGGATGAAGTCCGTATGGATGTGCGTTTATCAAGGCTGTTCACTAGCACAGAAGAGCGTCCGGATGACGATGTTATTACGGATATTCTTCGTGATGGCAATCCTAATATTGAATTTGAACAATGGAGCACCAGAGAGGAACTGGAAGAAAAACTCTTATCTATCATGGCTCGTGAAATCGGAATGAAAGATGTAGAGGATCAGGAAGGCTTTGATAGAGCTCTCGGTGCTGAGTTCGGTGAATATGGCACATTCTTTAATGTTGGCGCGGCAAAGCAGGCTGACAAGTGGCAAATTCTGGCTCCGGTTAGAAATATGCCTCAGGGCGTTATGAATATGAACCGTTTGATTCATCTCAAATACAGAGAAAAGTATCTTGAGGTATCAAAACACTGGGGAGCGCGTAAGCGTATTGCTAATAGCCTGGGCCCAGAGGGTATTGTTTACGGTGATAAGGTAATTAATGTAATCAATACTTCTCAAAAGGAAGCATGGCCGAAGGATGATAACGCAAGAAATTATATTGCCAATGGTGAAATAGGAATAGGATGTGGTGACTATTCTGCGAAACGCAAGAATAACTACATGCATGTAGAGTTTTCATCACAGCCTGGATATATGTATTCCTTTGACAAGAAGGATTTTGATGAAGAGAGTGGATCGGCACAACTTGAACTTGCATATGCTCTCACAGTGCATAAAGCACAGGGAAGCCAGTTTAAGACTGTCATACTTGTAATGGCTGAACCCTGTCAGATTATTTCAAGGGAAATGCTTTATACAGCCCTTACAAGGCAGCTTAACAAGATTATTATCCTGTATAATCAAGAGCCTTATCATCTGCTTAATTACTCGACAGATGCAAATTCAGATATAGCTACAAGGTTTACGGATCTATTTGCTGATGTATTTAAGGATGAAGGGCCTGATCTGAGACCTCAGATTGTCGAAGTCGGCGGAAAATTCTATGAGGATAAGCTGATTCATAGAACAGCTCGTGGAGAGCTTGTACGTAGCAAGTCAGAGGTGGCTATTGCAAATGCTTTGTATTATCACCATATCGACTATGAGTACGAGCCCGAATTGAAGCTGGAGGATAAGATTAAGCGCCCTGATTTCAAGGTCGAGGATTATGATACCGGAGTTGTCTGGTACTGGGAGCATTGCGGCATGATGACAGATACTCAGTACAGAAAGCGTTGGGAAGATAAGAAGAAGTTCTATGAGAAGAATGGCATTGTGGAAGGCAAGAATCTTATCGTCACATATGATGACGAAAACGGTGGAATAGATACGGAACTAATAGAGAAGATCATAAAAGATACATTTGATGAGGATTAGATACAGCTATGGAAGGTAAGTATCCTGTTGTTACTCTTTGCGGAAGTACAAGGTTTAAAGAACAGTTTATGGAAGCACAGAAGAGACTTACATTGGAAGGCAACATTGTTATTAGCGTAGGTCTCTTTGGACATTCTGGTGATCAGGAAGTCTGGGAGAATATGGATGAAGGAACTCTCACCAAGACTAAAGAAATGCTGGATGATATGCATAAACGCAAGATTGATATGGCAGATGAAATATTTGTAATCAATGTTAATGGATATATTGGTGATAGTACTTGCTCTGAAATTGAGTATGCAAAGGCACATGGTAAGAAGGTAAGGTATTTGGAAAAAATATAGTATGTACAAGGACTATAGTAAAAATAATAGAGTGAATCGAGGAGCGCAAATTGGTTATTGAATGGGGTAAGGCTGCAGGTATTGCATATAATATAATAAGTCTTTTTCTTAATGATGAAATATCATCAGGAAAGAACAAGATTAAAAATAAAGTTATAGAAAGATTTCATAGGCGAAAAATAAAAAGGTTCTGTTACTCATATTTTATAAAGCATAATGGAACAGTTATAACTAATCCTGTTTTTGCTGAATTCATAAAAAACGATCAGACTATAGAACGTCTTTTTATTTATACTGGGAAAGCGCATGTAGATCAAACTGATAGTGAATATCTTAATTCTGAAATGATTAGAATTGAGAAAGAATTAGAATACCCTATTACTGTTTTAGATAAAAAAGCTATTCGAGGATTCTTAAATGGATTGCTTTTACAACATAGGCAGTACAGAGAAAAATGTTTGACTGATGATTCTAAGCAAATTATTCAAAATAATGATAGAAATACGAAAGAAATTATAAACAGCTTTGAATCGATAAATGAAGATACTAAGAATGAACTATTGGCAGCTATATCCGCCAAGGGATCATTACAGATTAGCCAGGAGAATGCAATCTTTAAGATTCTTAATGATAGTTTTTGGAACGGCGAATTCTACATTTTGGAGAGCATACAACCTGCTCTTCATGAAAAGAGTGAAAGCCTTGATATTTGGGTAAATATGGTGCTAAATATGGCACTTCTTAATGGTGAAAACTATAGGACTTTTCATTCTGTAAATGATATAAAAAATCCAAATGTAAGAGAGGATGCAGTACGGAAGAATGTTATTTTTTCTTATTTGAGCAAAAAAACAGATGAAATTGAAGCGTTCAATGTCTCAGGAGACCTTAAAGAATTAGTAGAGAGAATTAGTATTGGTGATGAATGGCTATTCAGTGAGTCTAAAGAGGTAAAGGATAATGTTGAATGCTATAACATTACGCCTTTTTCTGGGCTCAAGCAAGAAGATGAGACGATTAAAAATCTCCAGATTATTTATATATTTGGCAAGGGTATTTTAGGCGTTGCTAAGGTTATTGATAATATTGGTGTTAGAGAATCCAATTTTATTGTAGAGTTGTTAAGTGATACTAGGCATTATGAAGATTCTATAATAACTTGTGAAAGTGAAACAGAAGCTAGAAAACTATCGTCAGCTTTATTTGAAAAGCTATGGGGCGAGAAAAATAAATATGTCAAAACATGTAAGGAATTGCAAGTGATTTATTGGCGTATATTATTACAAGCAGCATCTGTTAGTAACAACAATAGAGTTAATGATATTGTTTCAAATATTCCGGAAGTAATTAAGGAAGAATTAGCTGAAAGTATTTTTCTGGCCCGTTTTGAAAATGGAGAAGACATTAGCAACAAAGAAGTCATTGATATATGGAATAAGACAAAAAAACCACGTATTATGATTCCATATTTTGCAAAGACTAGTGCCGATAATGCTAAACAGCTTATTAGTGAAATTTCTGATATTATGCAAAATCCGGAATTAGTTATAGTTTACATAGAAACCTATCTAAAAGAGGATAGATATGATGAAGCAAAGCTTTTAATAAGACAATATGAAGCTTTGTGCAATGGGTATGCTGAATTCTTGGTTGATAAGATACAAGTTTTTCATGATGAGGAAGACGTGAAAGTACTTGTGGAAAAATGGAATAATCGGCAGTTGTCTTATATTGCTAATCAAACGGATATAGCAATTGCTCACCTTTTGTTTGATTGGGAAAAGTATGAGATGTGCCTGAATGTTCTTCAGGCCTTGGAACTTAAGGGATTTGTCAACCATAAATTAAAAAAACTGCGTGCTTTTTCCTTGATAAATACTGATAGAACGGTTGAAGGTCTTTCTATTTTGAATGAGCTTATTCCTGAATGTAGGGAGGATAAGGCAGTTGTGGGCAATATATTAAATTGCTCACTTGGTTTACAGAGAGAGATTTCTGAGGAGGTATTATTAGCAGCAGAAGAGATTAATACTCCTGAGATTAATCTTTACTTAGCAGTTGCCTATGAACGGCGTGGTGATATAGCGTCTGCCAAAAAGACATATTGGAAATCATTATTATTTAATAAAAATGCTAAGTCAAAAGTTTATGGTACGTATTGGTTTTTCTCAACAAATCATATAAAAGGCAATGGTGAAGTTGAAATATCTGATGAAAATACATGTATTATCGCAGATGAAGTTGATGGTAATAGAAGAGTATCCTTGGGAATTCTTTCAAAAGAGTACTTAGAATCAGAGCTTAATTTAGATGATTTATTCATTGTACCAACAGATAATGCTATAAAGCGAGGTTGGATTGGAAAAAAAGTTGGGGCGGTTATTGAATATGAAAGTATTCAGTATAATATAGTCCAGATAAAAACTATGGATGCTCGTTTTTCCGAATATTGTCTTGGAAAAATGATAGATTATGACAATGTAAAAGTTCTATCTGTACCTCAAGATTCTGAACCAGAAAAGATGAGGGAATACTTTGTTAATTTCTTAAAAGAGAACTCTTTCGGAAATAACAAGATTCAAGATTTGATTAAAGATTACAAAGACTTATCAAAAGTACCATTAAGTTTATTTTCTTTATCACAAAGCTTACGTCCCAATTATATAGTTTTTGTGTGTGAATTCTTGAAAGATCCGTCATTGTTGATTAGAGAATGGATAGATTATGACAATGATGTAGCTTGCATAAATGAGGAAGGTTACATTCTGTCGTTTTCTTCACTTATCCTTCTTTTTTTACTAGATGTACCGGTTGAGATGTTAATCGATAATAATGTATATCTGCCGAAGTCCACAGTATTAGAACTAAGAGATGAGAAAGATAAAGTTATTTCTGAGAACAAACGAGATGGCGGAGGAACGGTAGCTGTTGTTGATGATCAATTGCAGTTTTTTGTAAATTCAGATGATTCAAAGCAAGAATTGATGAAGTATGTAACTGAACTGCTAGAATATGCTGAAAAAATACCTACAGTTGATAATAAGAAGGACTTTTCGTTAAACAATATTCCAGAATCTCAACTGCGGCTTTTATTAGGAACTCCTGATTTAGATGCCATTTCAATTTGTAAAACAGAGAATTATGCTCTTATATCATTTGAAATATTTTTAGTAGAGTTAAATTTATTAGCTGGAAATAAGAGCATTACTCCGGTCGCATATATTAATTCAATCGAAAAAGATGATAGTGGTTTGATTGGTTATCTAAATAAAATGGTTCAATTTCATATGATGAATATTCTTAATAAGGATATTTATGAAAGAATAGCAAAGAGCACTGCCTCAGGAATTACGGAAGAGTGGAACCAATATATTGGAATGATTGATCAACAAGACAGTAATTATAAGAACTGGATTAAAGAACATTTTGCGCTTGTTGGACAAAAATATCAACAGAACAGAGGCGAAGATCAAACTATAAATGATATAGAAAAAATATTCACCGTCGAATTATATAAACTCTTGGAACGAGAAGTACATTATAGTATGGATACTCTGCATGATGAAAAAGGCAACTTGGTGATTCGTACATACATGAGAGTATTTGATAAAAAGGAGCAAAAATATATAGAAGGCCTAGATCAAATTATAGATAGCGTGTTTCAAATTGATTTTTCGGATGAACAATAGAAGCCGGAAAATATGAAAAAGGTTAGAATAATGTTAAAAAAGTAAGTCGCGCTCCTTGAAAACCATCTCGCGTTCATGTTTTGCTTGATTTTGTGATAGGGTTTTATCTGAAGGAGGAATAAGACATGAATTTTATGGAAAAGACTTACATTGATAATGGCATAACATATTACATTGATGTTGACGCTTTGAATGCAGAACTAGTACAGCATTAAATAAATAACTAGTCAAATATCATGTATGGTGCTATA
>OIZW01001285.1_pt1 | contig 16100 bp, 9 predicted proteins | sample 1588581 | NCBI WGS metagenome assembly OIZW01 (sample SAMN03283266) | human gut metagenome | biome: human-associated habitat; material: feces | host: Homo sapiens | place: USA | collected 2013 | reverse complement strand
CCATCACCCGAAACCTGAAGATCATGGCAAAGGAAATGAATGTGCCCATCATCGCACTTTCTCAGCTGTCCCGTGCGGTGGAAAAGCAGGGCAACAATTCCAGCCACCGGCCCCAGCTTTCCGACCTGCGCGATTCTGGTTCCATCGAGCAGGATGCCGACTGCGTTCTGTTCCTGTACCGCGATTCCTACTATGCCAGCCAGAACCCGGACGGCGCTGAGGTGGATGCCGATACGGCAGAGTGCATCGTGGCGAAGAACCGTCACGGCGAGACCAGCACGGTGCCGCTGGGCTGGGATGGTGCCCACACCCGCTTTATGGATGTGGACTTTAAACGCTGATGAACAATGAAAAAATTCTGGCGCATGTGCGCATGTTTGTTCTGCGAGAAAAGCTGCTTTGTCCGGGTGAGCCGCTGCACTTGGCTGCAGCAGTGTCCGGCGGGGCGGACAGCATGGCACTGCTGCGCATCCTGCTGGCCCTGCAGCCGGAATTCGGGTTTGTGCTTTCGGCCTGCCATGTGAACCACGGCCTGCGCGGCGAGAACGCCGACCGGGACGAAGCCTTTGTGCGGGCGGAATGCGCCCGGCTGGGTGTGCCGCTGCGGGTGTTCCATGCTGCAGAGATGGCCGACGAAGTGGGCCTGCCGTCGGAACATGCCGGGGAGGACTGGGCGCGCCGCCTGCGCTATGCCTGCTTTGCGCATTTGTGCGGGGAGGGGATAGATGTCGTTGCAACGGCCCATACTGCAAATGATCAGGCTGAGACCCTGCTGCTGCGGCTGGCCCGGGGCACGGGGCTGCACGGTGCGGCAGGCATCCGGCCAAAGCGCGGGTGCTACCTGCGGCCATTGCTGGCCCTTACCCGGCAGGATACCGAAAGCTTCTGCCGTGCAGCCGGGCAGGCATGGGTCACAGATGAGACGAACGCGACCGATGCCTATGCCCGCAACCGGGTGCGCCGTGCGGCACTGCCTGCACTGCAGAGCACAAACGGCACAGCGGTGGAAAACCTTGCCCGCTTCTGCGAGAAGGCAGCCCGCGCGGATGCCTATTTTGCCCGGAAGGCCGAAGAGCTGCTTTCTGCTGCACGTCTGGATGCGGCACAGGCTGCCATCAAAAGCCCGGAAGCCTGCACGGTGTGGCGGCTTGGCCCGCTTTCCGATGCGGATGCGCTTGTTTTGGAAGCAACCATGCATTCGCTGACGGCTCCCGTGCGTGACGCAGAGGAAAAATATGTGCAGCTGCTGTGCGGCCTTGTGCGGCGCGGCAGCGGTGCGGTACAGTTGACTGACCGGGTGCGCTTTTGTGCCGGAGACGGATGCTTCTGGCAGGAGATTGTGCCGGAACGGCCCCGGCAGCAGGAAGACAAACGGTCGGAAAGCCAGCCCTTTCAGCCGGAAAAACAGGCAGAATACTGCCTTGCGGGCGGCTGGAAGGTGACTGCAGGGCTTTTTACGGCTGATTTTGAAGAAAAAATACAAGTCGTTCATAAAAAAGACTTAAAAAATCAGGCGGATTATGCTAGAATAACTACGTTGTATGCTGGTCTTGTCCTGCGCACCCGCCAGCCGGGAGATGTCTACCGCCCGGCGGGGCGAAGTGTGCACAACCGGCTGCGCAAGTGGATGAACGAAGCGGGCATCCCCGCGCAGCTGCGTGACCAGCTGCCGCTGCTGGCGGCGGGCAGCGAAGTACTGTGGGTCTGCGGTGCGGGCTTTGCCGAGGGCCTTGCCCCGGATGCAGACACTGCGCAGGTGCTGCAGATGGAAATGGAATATAGGGAGGAAATAACATGAGCATGCATGATGATATCAAGACCGTTCTGGTCAGTGAAGAAGAGTTAAAGGCAAAGGTTGCTGAGCTGGGTGCCCAGATCAGCAAGGATTACGAGGGCAAGAACCTTGTTCTGGTGTCCATCCTCAAGGGCTCGGTGGTGTTTATGGCCGACCTGATGCGTGCGGTGAGCATTCCCTGCAGCATCGATTTTATGGTGGTGTCCAGCTACGGTGGCAGCAACACCGTTACCAGCGGCCTTGTAAAGATCATCAAGGATCTGGACGGTGATCTGTCCGGCAAGGATGTGCTGATCGTGGAGGATATTCTGGATACCGGCGTCACCCTCTCGAACCTTGTGCCCATGCTCAAGATGCGCAACCCCAACTCGGTAAAGATCTGCACCATTCTGGACAAGCCCAGCCGCCGCAAGGCCGATATCCAGCCTGACTACGAGGGCTTCCAGGTGCCGGACGAGTTCGTGGTGGGCTACGGTCTGGACTACGATGAAAAATACCGCAACCTGCCTTATGTGGGTGTGCTCAAGCCTGAAGTCTACGAGAAGTGATTTCTCACACTATAATTCATCCAAGAACTGGAGTTGATTTTTTTGCAATCCAAAAGACCCCGTTTCAATCCGCTGATCCTTGCTCTGGCGCTGGCGGCGGTGCTGATGGTCTGGTCGGTGCTGGGCGGCACCGGCTCTGCCAGCAGCTCTTCCATGGAATATTCCACGGTGGTGCATTATTTTGAAAGCCTGCAGGTCACGCAGTTCTCGCTGGACCTGAACACCGGTGTCATCACCATGAACCTCAAGGAAGGCGGCAAGAACAACCTGCCCCTGCCCGATACCACGTCCCAGAGCACCACGCAGGCCACCGGCGGACTGCTGAGCGGTATGCTGTCCTCCTCGGATGAGGATACTGCTGCGCAGAAGAACAGCGACGGCACTGTGACTGTGCGCTACAAGCTGCCCTATGCATCCATGTTCGTCAAGTATGTAGGCGACTACATTGCCGCCTACGATGCCGCAAACCCGGATGCTCCCATGGTGTACGATTATACCCCTGTCAAGGAAAGCATCCCATGGATGGAGATCCTGTTCTATCTGGCAATGCTGGGCTGCACCGGCTTCCTGCTGTTCTCCATGATGCGCGGCGGCGCTGGCGGCGGCGGGATCATGAACGTTGGCAAAGCCAAGGTGAAGGACGAGCACGAGAACCAAAAGACAGCCACCTTTGCCGATGTTGCCGGTGAGGACGAGGAAAAGGAAGAGCTGAAAGAGGTCGTGGAGTTCCTGAAAAGCCCGGAGAAGTTCAACACTCTGGGCGCACGCATTCCCCACGGCGTGCTGCTGGTAGGCCCTCCGGGCACCGGCAAGACCCTGCTGGCCCGCGCCTGCGCAGGCGAGGCCGGTGTGCCCTTCTATTCCATTTCCGGCTCTGACTTTGTGGAAATGTACGTCGGCGTGGGTGCATCCCGCGTGCGTGACCTGTTCGATAAGGCAAAGAAGTCCATGCCCTGCATCATCTTCATTGATGAGATCGATGCTGTGGGCCGTCAGCGCGGTGCCGGTCTGGGCGGCGGCCACGATGAACGCGAGCAGACCCTGAACCAGCTGCTGGTGGAAATGGACGGCTTTGAGGCCAACGACGGCATCATCGTCATGGCGGCCACCAACCGTGCCGACATTCTGGATAAGGCCCTGCTGCGGCCGGGCCGCTTTGACCGTCAGGTCTATGTGGGCCTGCCGGATGTCAAGGGCCGTGAGGAGATCCTCAAGGTCCACACCAAAAAGAAGCCGCTGGCCCCGGATGTCTCTCTCAGGGTCATTGCACAGCGCACCGCAGGCTTTGCGGGCGCAGACCTTGAGAACCTTGTCAACGAAGCGGCCCTGCTGGCTGCACGCCGCAACCGCAAGGCCATTACCATGGAGGATATCGAGGAAGCTTCCATGAAGGTGATGGCTGGCCCGGAGAAGAAGAGCCGCGTTGTGACCCCGGAGGAAAAGAAGCTGACTGCTTACCACGAGGCAGGCCACGCGGTGGCGGGCTTCTACTGCAAGCATCACCCCCGTGTGCACGAGATCACCATTATCCCGCGTGGTCAGGCTGGCGGCTACACCATGTACCTGCCCGAGAAAGACCGCAGCTACGTGACAAAGGGCGAAATGTTCGAGGATATCGTTTCCAGTCTGGGCGGCCGCGTGGCCGAACAGCTAATCCTGGAGGATATTTCCACCGGTGCTTCCAATGATCTGCAGCAGGCCACCAACATTGCCCGCCAGATGATCACCAAGTACGGCTTCTCGGAGCGGCTTGGCCCTGTGGTGTACGGTACCTCGCAGGAGGAAACCTTCCTGGGCCGCGATCTGGGTCAGGGCAAGGGCTACAGCGAGACCACCGCTGCCGAGATCGACGGCGAGATGCGGGATATCATCGATGAAGCCTACGAGACCTGCCGCCGCACCCTGACCGAGCACATCGATCAGCTGCACGCGCTGGCACAGGCCCTGATGGAACGCGAGAAGCTCAACGAGCAGGAGTTCAACACCATTATGGCGGGCGGCACACTGCCCCCGCGTGAAGGCGATGAGCTGAAGCCGGAACAGCCTGCTCAGACCGTGCAGGCTGCCACTGCAGAGACCGCTGAGCCTGCCGAACAGGCCGAAACGGCCCAGCCGCTGCCGGAGACCGCTGCACCGGAAACGCCGGATGCACAGGACCCGCAGAACTGATTTGATCCAAATGGAAAGGAGCGAGTGTCGTGGAGGAAAATTTTAACCCGGTCGCACGGACCCGCGCAAACTATTACACCCCCGGCAGCCCGGTGCAGTTCGTCTGCGTGGAGCTGCTCAAGGGTGATGTCAGCGGGGAGCACGCGGTCTGCCTGACCTTCAAGAATATTTCCAAGGTGACCCTGACCGCGCTGGAGATCCACTTCAAGTGCAAGGGCGTGGACGGCGTGATCCTGTGCGAGGACCGGTTCGAGTACCGTGACTTGGAAGTAAAGCCCGGCGAACTGTTTGGCATGGACGATGCGGTGTTCGTTACCGCAAAGGCCATCACCAGCGTGGATGTTTCGCTGTGCAACGTGTACAACGGCAAGCGGGTGGTGCATCTGGACGGCATCAAGCGCGTGCGCCTGCCTGCCCCCAAGCGCCTGTCTGCTGAGCTGGAAAAGGCGCTGGAGACCCGCATGAACCGCTCGGAGCTGAAGTATCAGCCGCAGGTGTTTGAAAATGGCTGGTACTGCGCCTGCGGTGCCTTCCACCCGAAGGAGGAGGATACCGTGTACTGCTCGGAGTGCGGCTGCGACCGCATCCTGCTGCAGAACGCGCTGAACACCCTGCTGCAGCCGGAACAGCCTGCCCAGACCGAGCCGGAACTGGAAACGCCTCTTGCCCCGCAGGCCGAAGAGCCTACCCGCATTATGGGCGCAGCGCCCGTGCAGGAGGAGCCGACCCGGATCATGGGTGCACCGTGCCGTGAAGCAGAACCACAGCCGGAAGAACCTGCTGCAGAGCAGACCCGTGTGATGGATGCCGGAATGCGGGCACAGTTCCCGGGCAGGGCATCTCATGCAGCTGCGGACGAAGGCACCCGTGTGATGCCTGCTGCAGCCCGCCGTGCACAGCCGATATCTCAGCAGCCGGAGCCTGCCTATGACGACGAGGAAGAATACGAGGACGAGCGCGACAGCGTGGCCGAAGCGCTGATCCGCTGGGTGCCGCCCATCACTGCCATTGTCTGTGCAGCAGTGGCACTGTGCGGCTTCGTGTATTACCAGTTCGTGCTGTAACACAAACAGCAGCGGAGAGGGCGGTATGCCTTCTCCGCTTTTTTGTATGCCAGAAGAAGGGAGAACCATTATGCCGGAAGAAGCCTTACAGGCTGCTTTTGAGATCAAGACTGCCTGCGATGAGATCAGCCGCCGCCTGCTGCGCTGGCACTGGGAGCACAAACCCGGTGCGCACAGCTTGGGTGCATTGCTGGATCACGTTGCACAGCGCCAGCAGGAAAGCCCGGACTACTACGACCGTATGCCGGATCTTTCCGGCAAAAACAGCTGGCAGCAGCTGGATACCACCATTTGTATGCGGGTTCTGCTGGACCCGGAAAAGGATGCCGCCAAACCGCTGGACCTGCTGGGCAATACCAGCAATCCGGGTGCGGCCCGCCGCGCCTGCAATGCTGTGCGCACCGCCCGCAACGAAGCCGCCCACGCCACCGATCACACCGATGCCGCTCAGGCGGCGATCCTGTTCAACGAGGCGGTGGAGAGCTTGGAAGACGGCTATGTGGGCACGGCTTTCCGCGAGAATGAACTTGCCCGCTATTACCGCGATGCAGAAAATTATCTGGCACGCTGCGGCGCAAAGGAGCCGATCGCATCCAGCCGTGCGCCGGAAGAAAAAACGGCTGCGCACGAGCCAGCCCGCCAGAGCACAAAGCAGGGCCAGAACCGCAGCACCCAGAGCCGCAAAACGGCCGGCAACCGTTCCTCCGGCAGCAGAAGCACCACAGCGCGCAGCAGCTCGGCCAAAAGCCGCAGCACGGCAGGCCGCAAAAAGAAACAGAGAAGAACGGGCAATAAAACCGTGTTTATCGTTCTGCTGGTGGTCCTGCTGCTGGGGCTTGCCGTGCGTGCATGGAGCATGGGCGCAGCCTGACCGTCTGTAATGCCCTGCTTCTCAGAAAAAAGCCGTCTTTTGTACACAGTTGCCAGAAAAACAAAAATGCGTTCGGAATAAACCGGGAAAAGCGCATCTTGCGGGATGGGTGAAAGCGGTTTATAATAAGCATGAAAACGTTTACACATAACAATGCATCCCAAAAGAGAGAAGTACTGCAAATGACCATCAGTGATATTGCAAAAATGGCGGGTGTATCCAGTGCGGCGGTCAGCCGCTACCTGAACGGAGGCCCCCTGAGCGAACAGAAGAGGGCTGTCATCCACGAGGTAGTGGAAAAGACCGGCTACCGCCCGGATACCGCCGCTCAGACTCTGCGCACCGGAAAAGTGAATCAGGTGGGGGTGATCGCTCCCAGCATCGGTTCCCAGTCGGTGGGGCAGATCACGGCAGGCATTGCCAGTGAGCTGGATGCAAAGAGCTATCTGATGCTGCTGGGAAACACCGAGCTGGACGCCCAGCGGGAATTGGGCTATCTGACTGCCATGCAGCGCAACCACGTGGCGGGCATCATCCTGCTGGGCAGCTATTATACCCCTCAGCTGGCGCAGGCGCTGAAAAACTGCCGTGTGCCGGTGGTGGTAACAGGCCAGCGTTTTCAGGATGTGGCCTGCGTGTACAACGACGACCGCACTGCAGCCCGGGAACTTGCCCAGCGGATGCTGGACCATGGCCGCAGAAGGATCGTTTATATTGGCGGTACAGAGCGGGACGATGCCACCGGCGTGCAGCGCCGTGAGGGCGTGCAGGATGCGCTGAACGCTGCCGGACTGAACGGCGAACAGATGCCCCGCATCTGCTGCAACGCCTTTACCATGGAGGAGGGCCAGCGCTGTATGCAGGAACTGCTGGTGCGCTGCCCGGATCTGGACGGTGTGGTCTGCGTGACTGACACGGTGGCCTTTGGTGCCATGCGTGCCCTGCGGGAAGCAGGACGGCATGTGGGGCAGGATGTGGGTCTTGCAGGCGTTGGCGACAGTTGGGCTGGCAGCATGATGGAACCGGGGCTGGCCACGGTGCGCTTTTACCAGAAGCAGGTGGGGCAGGAGGCTGCCCGGATCCTGCTGCAGATGCTGGAAGAAAATGGAAGCAGCGGGCCTGTGCGTCAGGTGACGCTGGGCTATCAGATCGTGGAGCGAGGCTCCCTTTGATGATAAAGGATAAAGGATAAAAGTATGGGTCGTAAGCTGATTTTTCTGGATATTGACGGCACGCTGCTGCCGCCGGGTGATATGCTCATCCCGGAAAGCACTCTGGCTGCACTGGATCGCGCCAGAGCAAACGGACACAAGCTGTTTTTGTGCACCGGACGCAACCACCGCATGACCGAACCGCTGCTGCGGCACGACTGCTTTGCGGGCGCAGTGTGCAGCGCCGGCGGCTATGTGCTGTGCGATGGCAAGACTCTGGTGGATATCCCCATGGAGCCGCAGCAGGCCGAAGGCGTGCGCGCGGCGCTGGAACGTCATGGCGTGGAGTGCACGCTGGAAGCCCGGGATGCCACCTTTGGCGGAAGCAAGATGGCTGAGAGGTGGAAATTTATCCACAAAAAGAACGATGCACCGCTAAACAGCGAAGCAGAACGCTGGCGCAAAGCCATGGAAGAGGGCATGTCCATCCTGCCGCTTTCCGATTACAAAGGGGAACCGCTGTATAAGATCGTGTTCATTGCCGACCACGAGAGCGACCTTGCCGAGGCAAAGCAGCTCTATGCCGACCAGTTCGTGTTCTGCGAAAGCAAGCTGGACCGCCTGACCGATGGCTTTGTGAATGGTGAGCTCATCAACCGCAAATTTGATAAGGGCACCGGAATCAAGGCCATCTGTGATCATCTGGGCTGCACGCTGGCGGATACCATCGGCTTTGGTGACAGCGATAATGACCTGCAGATGACCGATGTTGTCGGCATCAGTGTGTGCATGGCCAATGGCTCCGAAAACCTGAAAAAGCGGTGCGACCGCATTGCTCCCTCGGTATACGAGGACGGCATTGCAAAGGAGTTCAAGGCGCTGGGTCTGATCTGAAAAAAACAACAAAGGCTGCGGCAGGGATAAGACCCGGGCCGCAGCTTTTTGCTGCCACAGGGTTTTATAAAACGGAAAAACGTGGTAGAATAAACCAGAATGCCGGGTTCAAAGCCCGGCAAAAAGGGAGGAATTGAAATGCGTTCCGTTCTGGAAGTATGTGTGGACAGCACTGCCAGTGCACTGGCAGCAAAGCGCGGCGGTGCCAGCAGGCTGGAACTATGTGCCGATCTGATCGTGGGCGGTACAACGCCCAGCCTTGCGCTGGTGCGTCAGGTCAAGGCGGAGACCGGCCTGCCGGTGCGTGCTCTGCTGCGGCCCCGGTTCGGAGATTTCTGTTACGACAGCTACGAGCTTGCCCAGATGGAACAGCTGGCCGCAGAGCTGGTGGAGGCCGGGGCGGATGGTATCGTGACCGGTGTGCTGACCCCGGAAGGGCAGCTGAATGCGGATGCCATGCGGCCCATTTATGCGGCGGCGCGCAGGCGCTCAATGTCAAGTTTTCGGTTGGGTCCAACGGAACGCTGGCGGTTGACGACTCCTACACCGGCGAGATTTCGCGCGTGGAGCTGCAGGCCGGCGGCGCATTGGAGCGCTTTGGCGGCAAAATCGGCGAGTTGGTTTTAAGCAATGCTGCGTATGGCTCCACAAGTACGGGCTACGGCCTGAAGCTGTGGAAGGGCAATACAAACGCCTGCACCATCGGCAAGATCACGGACAGCACGAAGAGCAAGAGCCTCACCGTTAACGACCTGCTGGGAACCAACCATGCAAAGTGTGAATTGTACGGCGAAAAGGACGGTGCATGGCGCATCGTTGATAAGAGCACTAAAATTGCAGAGTTGACCGGCTATACAGCGTACAAGGTGCAGTTCCCGGAGTGCGTCCATCAGTGCGCCGATGACAGCAACCCTGTGTGCTCTGTGTGCAACAAGAACCTGTATACGAAGATCACCGCCAAGGCCACTGACGGCACGACCAAGACTGCCTACTTCACGGAAGACAGTGCGCTGGAAAACGGCTATGTAGAGGCCATCCAGACCTTGAACGGCTGGAGCAATGAGGGCTGCACTGAGCCGACGCTGACCCTGCTGCGGGATATGCCTTACGGCACCTCCATAACGCTGACCGGCACGCTGACGCTGGAGGGCGGAACGCACACCGCCAAGAATGTGACGGTCGCTGAAAACGCGAATGTGACCTTTGCCAGCGGCAGCTATCAAGGTGCGACCATCGACGGCACGGCGACGGTGGAGACGGGCGTCACATTCACCGACGCCTCCGTCACGGTGAACGGTACGCTGAATGCCAAGGGCGGTACCTTCACTGGTAATGTCAAATTCAACGGCAGCAGCATCGCGAACATCAGCGGCGGCAGCTTTAATTGTGAAAAGAAATATGGCGGCGTTACGTTTGACTACAATGTCACGGGCACGATCTCCGGCGGCACGTTTGTCTTCGCGGATTTTTACACCACCAAAGTCAAGCTCTCCGGTGGCACATTTACGACAATCATAACCAACGGCGAACGCAAACTCGCCGACCTGCTGGCGGAGGGCGCGGCGTATTACAGAACAGTCGATGATCAGGCTGTGACCAATGATGGAGTGAATACGCTGGAAAATGTCAAGGTCGTGTCGCATACGCACAACGGCGGCACGGACGGCAAGGGCATTTGCAGTGTCTGTAAGAAGCAGATGGCGGCGTCGCTGACCGTCGGCGGCAAGACGAGCTGGTACGCGGCCTTTGCCACTGCCATCGAGGCGGCGAACGCGGCGGACGGCGAAAAGACCATCACGCTGTATCAGGATGTGAATGGCTATGCCGACGGGCATTCGACCACCTATGAGCTGACCCACGGGCCGGTGACGCTGGCGACCGGCGAGAAAACGGTCTCGAGAGTAAACCTCATCGCCAAGGGCATTTCTTTGACGGTCACGGGCAGCAACGGAGACTTCAATGTGACGGTGGACGGCAAAGACGCGGAATTGACCGTCAACGACGGGAATACGAAGCTTGCCATTGTCACGGCGCAGAACGGCGGAAAGCTTTCGCTGAGCAACGGCACCTTCAGCCGTGTGGCTGTAAAGGACGACGGCAGCAGCGCCAGCCTCAGCGGCGGCAGCTACGGCGAGATCACGAGCGATGCCGGCTATGTCAAGCCCTACGCGCTGCTGGCGAAGGGGTACGCTTACAAAAAAACAAAGGATAACCAATGGCTCCCCAACGCCAATTCAATCCCGTCAGAAGTCACCGTTGAAAAAGCCCCCTTCGCGGTCGAAAAGATCTATCCGAATAGCGATACGAACTACACCGGAAACTCGGCGTTTGCGACGGACGGCAATATCACGCTGACTGCGGTAATCGCGCCCGAAACGGAGGGCGTCACCTACTACTACTGGTGGGAGCTGTTTGACGAATCAAAGAAAGACTGGACCACGAAATTAAACAATGTTAATACTGCGACGCATACCGGCGGGCAGAGCAAGACGCTCTCCATCAGCAATCTGCCGGAAAACAGCAGCTACCAATACCGCGTTGATGTGTGGAGCAACAACGGCTACCAGTGCTACAGCGAGCCGTTCACCGTGACCCGGCATCAGCATAGCTGGATGTACACGGCAAGCGGCGCGACCATCACCGCCAAGTGTACGGCAGAGGGCTGCTATCTGACCGACGGAAACGGCGGCAGCGTGACCATTGCGGCCCCCGCCGAGCTGACCTACAGCGGGGAAGGCAAACCCGCCACGGTGACTGCAAGCAGCGATTGGCAGGGTCCGGCGGCGAGTGGGATCACCATCAGCTACATAAAGACGGGCAAGTATGGTCCAGAGGCATTGGAAAACGGCGCACTCCCCACCAAAGCGGGCGAGTACACCGCCAGCATCAAGGTGGGCGAGGCGACCGCCAGCGTGACCTATACCATTGGCAAAGCTACCCCCAAGGCGGAGGATTTCACCTTCACCGCCCCGACAAGCCTGACCTATGACGGCAATGTCAAGAGCGCGACGGTTTCTTCCGCAAAGGCCTGTACGGGCGATGTCATCGTAAAATACTACGATAAAGACGGTCAGGAAGCCACGCCTAAGAACGCGGGCGAATACACCGTCAAGATCGATGTAGCCGAGGGCACGAACTATGCTGCGGCCAACGGCCTGACGGCGGATGGCTGGAAGTTTAGCATCACCAAGGAGGCCGCGCCCACGATGCAGCCCATAGAGCTGACCGTTATCAACGGGCTGGCAAAGACTTACTTGGTCAATCTTCCCGCGCTGCCGACGCTGGGCGATAATTGTAAGTACGGCTCCATCAAATATGAGGCCTGCAACTTCAATCTGATTGGAGAGGGCGGCTACGCAAATTCGACGGCAATGATCACATCAAACGATGAGTTCCAGTTGACTGTCCCGGCTGTCGAATCTCAGACCGAAGGTTCCGTCGGAACCGTAGGCGTCAAGATCACCACGGACAACTATCAGGACATGCTCCTGACCGTTGAAGTCATCGCGAAGAACAAGATCGTTCCCGTGCTGGACGGCAAAATCACCGCAACGCCAATCACCTTTGGCCAGATCCTGCGCGTCAGCACCATTACTGGCACGATGAAAGACGACGGCAAGACGGTCGAAGGCACCTTCGAGTGGACGGATCCTAGTACCAAGCCCGACAAAGCCGGCGACTATCAGGCTGAGTGGACATTCACCCCGGCGGAGGGCTACGAGAAATACGCGACTGCGACCGGAACTGTGACCATCAAGGTGAAACCGGCGAAGCTGACCGTTTCCGTGCAAGCATCCAGCGCGTATTACACCGGCGAGGCACAGATCGCATCGATCATCGCGTCTGGACAAAGCGTAGACAGCACTCCCGTGACGTTCACCTACAGCGACAAGGTAGACGGCAACTATACTTCGGACGGACCGACATTCACCGACGCGGGTACGTACACCGCTTACTACAAGGCGGAAGCCGCGAACCACGAACCAGCTACCGGTAAGTTCACCGTGACCATCGACCCGCTGCCGATCAGCCTTCTCTCTGTTTCGTCAATCTCCAAGACCTACGACGGCAGTGCAGATGTCACGCTTACTGCGGACAAGCTGACGTTTTTCAGCAAAACGGCGAGTCGCCAGGATATCACACTTCCCAATACGGCGCTCACCTTCTCTGACGCCCAATTTACCAGTAAGCAGGAGGACGGGAGCTATCTGCCCTCGCCGGAGGTCGGAAACGGAAAGGCGCTTTCCTTCACCATGACGCTCACAAGCAATAACTATGTGTTTGAAGGTAAGTCGAAAGGTACCACAGAGGTCAGCGACGTTTTCGCGACCGATGATGTGAACCGGTTCACCATCACCAAGGCCGCTGCGCCCACGAATATCCCGACCGGCACGCTGAACATAATCAACGGCACACAGCAGACGTACACCTATGATTTCAGCAAGCTGCTGCCCGAACTGTCCGAGGGCGAATACGGCACGATAAGCTATGGTAATCAGGCTGATATTTCCCTTGTTTCTCAAAGTGGGTATTATTACGACGAGACGATCGTAGAGTTTAAAAAAGGCGTGCTGACATTGGCACAGTTCTATGCGAAAGATGGAAACACGACCGGCTGGATCGGTGACGTCAAAGTGACGGTCACCACCACCAACTACGCAGACTTTCAGCTGACGCTCGTCCTCAACGCGGTGGACCAAATCAAACCCGTGCCGGACGGCACAATCAACACAAGCGAGATTACCTACGGTGACACACTGAGCAAGAGCGAAATTTCAGGCAAGATGAAAGACCCCAACACGGGTGATGCAGTCGACGGTACATTCGCGTGGACGGACGGCACGATCAATCCTAACGCGGGCGACTATGAAGCCGATTGGACATTCACCCCGGCTGCGGGCTACGAGAAATACGCGACTGCGACCGGAACTGTGACCATCAAGGTGAACAAGGCTACCCCCACTTTCAACGCTCCCACGGCGCAGGAAAATCTGACCTATACCGGACAGGAGCAGGCGCTGATTACTGCGGGCAGTGTGACCAGCGGTGGCACCATGCAGTACAGCCTGACCGAGAACGGCAAATACAGCCAGAACATCCCTACCGGCACCGATGCCGGAGCATATACCGTGTGGTATCGGGTGATTGGCGATGCAAACCACAACGATACCGCACCCGCCAGCGTGGCGGTCATCATTGGGAAGAAGCCGCTGACGATCACCGGGGTAACGGCTGTGTCCAAGCCCTATGATGGCACGAAAGACGCGGGCATTACCAGCGTAACCTTCGACGGCGTGACCTTGAACCGAGGCACAGACTACACCGTGACCGCCAACTTTGACGATGCCGGTGTGGACAACGACAAGCACATCACTGCCACAGTGACCCTGAGGGGGCAGGCCGCGAAGAATTACGCCCTGGAGCAGAGCAGCTTCCCTACCACTGGCAGCATCACCAAGGCCGCTGCGCCCGGTTCCGGTCTCCGCCCTGCGGTGACAGTCATCAACGATCTGGCAAAAACCTATGAAATGGTACTGTCCAACGACTACTTGCCTAAGCTGAGTTCTCCCTGTGAGTATGGAAACGTCAGCTATTCGTTGAGGGGTACCTACCTGACGGACGGCTACAAGGACACCGTTCAGGTCAAGGTTATGGAGGAAAATGGTCAGTATAAGCTGAAGCTGACCGTTCCGGCAGTGGATTACAATAAGGTAAGTTCTGTCGGCACGATTGATGTCCGCGTCACCTCGGATAACTATCGAGATTTTTACTTAACCATCGGGGTGAAAACCAAAAACAAGGATGTTCCTGTGCCGGACGGCACCATCAGCGCAAGCGATATTACCTATGGTCAAGCGCTGAATGACAGTAAAATCGCAGGTAAGATGAAAGCTGGCGGCAAGGCGATTGACGGTACATTCACATGGGCGAATGGCACGTTCAAGCCAGCTGCGGGCGACTATCCGGCTTTGTGGACGTTCACCCCTGCCAAGGGCTACGAAGAATATGCAACTGCGACCGGCACTGCAACCGTTACGGTCGACCCCAAGGCGGTTACTGTGAGCATCACGCCCAACGGCGGCACTTACGGAAGTGTCACCGCCGCCGCTGCCGTACTTTCCGGCGTTGTGGACGGTGAAACCGTTCCTGTGACGCTGACCTACACTGGCACAGCCAACGATGGCACCAAGTACACCGGCACCACACCGCCCACCAAGGCAGGTACTTACACCATCACGGCAACCATCACCAACCCCAACTACAAGCTGGATGCCGGCACCGCTACTGCTGAATTCACCGTTACCAAGCGCCCCGCCACCGTTACCCCGGACAGCAAGTCCAAGGTATATGAGGAAAAAGACCCCGAACTGACTTACAAAGTCAGTGGTGTACTGGACGGTGAAATGCTGAAAGGTATCACGCTGGCTCGAGCTAAAGGCGAGAATGCCGGCAAGTATGCCATCACCGCCACCGCTGATGTGAGCGCAAACCCGAACTACGATGTGACGTTTGCCAAGGGTACGTTTACCATCGAGCCGAAGTCCATCAAGAGCGCAACCGTTGTGCTGGGCAAGGGTCTTGCCGCCAACGGCGCGGATCAGACCCAAACGGTGGAGAAAGTCCTGCTGGGCGATAAAGAAATCCCCGCTGACTCCTACACTGTGACGGGCAACACCGCCACCGCCCACGGTATATACACACTGACCATCACCGCCAAGGGCAACTATACCGGCACTGTTGAACAGACCTACGTGATTATCCCCGCCAAGGCGGAGAGTGCCCCCGGCGAGGAGATTGCGATTGGCAGCGGCAAGGTGAAAGTGGTTGTCAAGTCTGAGGGCACTGTGCCGCCCGCCACCCTGCTGAGCAACAAAGCCGAATTGCTTGCCATGTTGGTGGACAGCGGCAACATTACCGCCGATGAACTGGCACAGATTGCCGACGGCGCAAGCGTGGACATTGTGCTGACCGTGAAAGAGGCCAATGCCCCCGATGAAGTCAAAACTGCGATGGCACAGGCCGCCAAGGACTACACCATCGGGCAGTATCTTGACATCAGTCTGTTCAAGTACATGACCGTGAATGGTAACCGGCAGCCCGGTGCAGCCCTGCACACGACTAAGAACGCATTGCCGATCTCCGTTGTGGTGCCGGACGCGCTTATCAATACGAACAGTGCGGTCAACCGCACCTACTGCATTGTGCGCAACCATGAAGGCACGTTTACTGTGCTGGATACCGCGTTTGACGCAGCCGGCAAGACGCTGACCTTTAAGACTGACCGCTTCTCTATCTACGCGATTGCCTATAAGGACACCGCCGTGCCGAGCAGCGGCAGCAATCCGGGCAGCAACAACAGTTCAAACGACAGCGAAACCAAGAAGAACGAAGTTGCTCCCACACCGGCTCCCACACCGGCCCCCACCCCGGCAAGCACTCCAAAGCCGTCCACCATAACGGCAATGCCGCAAACGGGCGATACCTCCAATCCTACGCTGTACGTCGTGCTGCTGGTGGTATCTCTGCTCGGACTTGCAGTTGTATTTGTCTGCAAGAGAAGAAACAATAAGTAATCGGTTATAAAGACAATTACAGATTGTTTTTGGT
>OIZW01001283.1_pt1 | contig 16126 bp, 7 predicted proteins | sample 1588581 | NCBI WGS metagenome assembly OIZW01 (sample SAMN03283266) | human gut metagenome | biome: human-associated habitat; material: feces | host: Homo sapiens | place: USA | collected 2013 | reverse complement strand
TAATCGGCTGCCCCTGATACAGGTTGATATTACAATGACTGCTTGAAACAAGTGCATCTCGAATACAGATTTCATTTTCCTCAATGTTTCTTCCAATACGAATCCCATTCTCCGGGTCAAATACAAATCCCTGTCTGGACTTTCCTGATATGCTGATATAAATCATTAATTTATCTGTCACTGTCTGCCTTCTCTGCCCACGGTTTTGTATGATTTTATTCAGACAATTTTCTTTAATCATCCTCGCTGCCGCATCATAATATTTCTTTTCCTCTGATTTTTTTATGCTGTATTTAATCCACAGAAAAATCCCTGATAATGCCAGTGCAATAATCAGCATAACCAATACCATCCACATAAACTAAGCCTCTTTATTCATAATCCTCTACTGCTGCACGATTCAAAATATTAAGTTTCCCATGGTCAAGTTCAAATACTTCCCAAACGTTTTTTACACCTGCATCTGGAGCTATCGTAATCACTTCCGGCTGACTCTTACCTGAAATATAGACTTTTACAGTCGCACCATACTCTTGCAATTTGCCTGATTCTGTAAAATCATCTACTAAATACCGATACGTTCCGTTTAAATTATTTAAGGTAATCGTTTCCGGTCCATGACCATCCATTTCATCTACGTCTAATTCTGCAATTACTTCTCCATTTTTTGTACATTGGTCATTGTGAAAACTAACATCCACTTCTGTTCCATCGTCCGTCGTACCTATCAAGTAAGAATCCAAATCTTCCGGATAATCTCCCCATTCGAGCACGATACGTGCACTTCCACTTGCCAGACTTGGTGAAATCGTAAACTGCTCTCCACTGTAGTTACTATTTTCTTCTATTGTAAACTCAAATGTTTCCTCTTCATAATCTTCTGCACTAATAGTAATATTATAGGTATCCGCTTCTAATTCAATTGAAAATGAACCATCCATTTCCGTCTTTATATTCGCTGAATGACTGGAATCTCCCTGCGCTTCTAAACTAATATTTGCAGCTTCTACACCCTCACTTGTCATTGCATTTAATACAATTCCAGAAAATACACTTTTCTTAGCTGTCCGGTTTTTATTCGCATTTGTAAGGATAATCTCATTCCATGCCGTAGATGAGGAAATTGTTCCATTTTCATCGCTTTCAATTCGAATCAAAGCACTTCCAGATTCAAATTCCACATAACTGCGCTCTTTTTTATTCACAATATCTACTTTAGAGCCACAAATATTCTGAAGTTCATCAATTGTAATTTCTCCTGTAAAATTCTTAAACAGTACAGAAATATCATCCACTACAATTTTTTCCGGCATACCGGTTTTATCCGGTGTATCAGTTTTTGTATCAACTACATCTCCATGTTCTGAGGTATTTGCATAAAAACAAGTTGCAGAAAGATTTTTATGTACCACTTCAACTTCTCCATTTTTTACTTTTACAATTTCCGGAAGTCCACCATATTCTCTTTCATAATCCTGATAGGTAAAACTCTCTAACTTTTGGAAAAAATTTTGATTAAATGATAATTCTCCACTCTTCTGGAGCGTTTCTTTCTTAGGTGTTTCTTTCAGATTATTCACAAGCAGACTTCCGTCTTCAATTCCATTCAACATATATTGAATTTTGGAAGAGTTTGTGACCAGATAACCTTTTTTCAAGATAATTTTTGCAGAAGAAGTATCCCCCTGTTCCAGATAGGTATTCGCAAGTCCTACATAACCAGTTTCTTTTTCCGGCATTTTTTCGATTGCAGTTTTATATGCTACAACCGCCTGTGTATAATCACCCGCTTCCAGATATTTTTCCGCTGTTTTAATCGAAGCCGTATATGTTTTTTTATTTGACTGCTTTTTCATAACTACACCCAGAATAATTCCTGTTGCAATTAAAACAACTGCACAAATCACGCTCAATAGGATATAACCTTTTTTCTTCATTTGCTGTCCTCCCTCACTCTCTCATTCGCCTTAGATTCTAATCATACATAGAATAAATCTGTTCCTTTATCCGTCTTTTTCTTCGTGATAACACTATATTCACACCAACCATAATACTGATTGCTGCAATTATCAGTATGCTGCCTGCAACTATCATAACGTTTCCTGCCATAACTTCCTCCTGTATTTTTATTATTCTTCCAACTGCTTCATCAACTCATTTAATTTTTCCATATCCTCATCTGAACCACCTGTCATGCTTTCATCTTGAGAATATAAATATTTACAGGAACTATATGCAAAATTCAAATCAGATTCCACCTCAGCCATACTGCCCTTTTGATTTCCGATTCCCAGATAGTTATAGCACATCCACATCAGTACCTTATAATCATCCGGATATTCTTCTCTCATCTTTCTTAAACAGACATTACTGTCCGAATACTGCTCCAGAGCCTGAAGTACCAGTGCGTAATTCATTTCATCTTCATACGAACACGTCTCATCCTGACAAAGCGTTTCATAATACTTCCTGGCTTTCTCATACCACCCATTTTTTTCTTTCGTATCTTCTAAGTGATTTCCCGCTTCAAAAGCAAGACTTCCTGCTCGTCTTCTGGCATCTTTGGATGAATCAAATTTGGTAACTCGTATTGCTGAATCTGCCGCCTTCGTATACTCTTCCTGCTCCATATAGATTTCTGACTCTAAGACACAAATCAGACTGCTGACTTCTATATCCGTACTTTGTGCTAATGCATCTTCACACTTTATTAACGCTTCCTCAAACTCACCCTGCGTATACTTTGTCTGTGCCTCTATCAACTCCACATCTGCCCGCTCCATATAGGCTGCTTCCGGATATTCTATTTCAATCACTGACTGTTCTACATTTTGCCCGCTTCTTGCCAGCGCCATCATATAATCTCTTAAATAATTTTCCTGAACTTCTCCTGTATCAAGTGCCTCTTTATAATAATCGATTGCATCTTCATACTGCTTTTGTCTGAAATAACTATCCCCGATTGCATGAAGAATCTCCGCCTTTTTCTCCGGATATTTTTTTAGTGCTCCCTGTACGGAACCATTATTAAGCAAATCAATTCCCTCTGTGACAACCTCGGAATCTGTGCCGGATTCTGTAATTTCATAAAAAGAATCATAAGCTTCCTGCCATTTTTCTTTTTTATTTGACATTGTTCCAAACAGAATTAAAAAAATTCCTATCAAAATAAGCAGACCACTTCCAAAAGCTGTAAGAATCTGCAGATTCGTCAACGCCTTATACTGTGGATCCATTCTTTCCACATTGTCCAGAGCCTTTCTCATTTGCTTTGCTGACTGAAATCTATGTGATGGTTCCCATGCCGTTGCTCTGTTGATAATTGCTTTGATTCCATTATTATATGGAAGATTCATCTCCATAATCGAATATGGCATTCCCGATTCCGCATCTGGCGTCCACCCCGTCATCAGTCGATAGAACACAGCCCCCATACTATAAATATCCATCCGTGCATCTAATACTATTTTGCTGTGTTTTCCATACATTCTATCCAAGGCATATTGAAACTGTTCCGGAGCGGCATAACTTCTGCTCAACCCCTGAAGTTCCTTTGATACTTCACCATCCAAAGAAACGTTAAAATCAATCAGACAAATATCATCATTTTCCGTAACCATAATATTTCCCGGTTTGATATCGCTATGAAGAATCGGTGGTTTCTGAGAATGAAGATACTCCAGCACTTCACACATCTGATGCATCCACTTTAGAATTGTTTCTTCTGGGAAATTATAGTTTCGTCCCAGATAATAACTCAAATCATGCCCCGGAATATAATCGATAATGGTATAGATTCCATCCTGCATCTCTAAAAAATCATACACTTGCGGAAGATATCTATGATGAAGTTTCTTTAAAATATCCGCTTCTATTCTGGTGTTAATCTGTCCAACATTGATATCTTTAATCTTCTTAATCACAATCTGCTTTTGAAGTCGTAAGTGATATCCCAGGTAAATAATTCCAGAACCACCTTTACCAATTTCACCAATGACCTGATACATCCCGCCAAGTATTTCTCCATTTTGAAGCATATCAAATCACCTCCCCGCCAAATCCTCTTTTATCTTCTTAAAATTTCTTTGATGTACTCTCGGAGCCTGTCTTAAATTCTTTAAGACAGACGCCCAAAATACATACTCTGGTTAAAAAGTTGGCTGCCCAAATATTTCTATTCAGACAGCCATCCTTTCTAATTAATTTGCATCTGCTGCATCTTCAGATTTCTTTCTTCTAAATACAAAGAAGTAAATTGCACCACCTGCAATCAGCACTAACGCTATAATAGAACCTATAAAAAGAGGTTTATTATTAATGTACTGAATAAACAGATTGGTTGTAATCAGGATATTATGATTATCAGAAGTTGCTTCATTGTCCGCCATATCAACCGCAACAGCTTTTACTTTCTGTTTGCTGTTTGAGCTGTTCAATGTATAAACAATTTTGCCTCCGGCTTCTTTTACATCTTCCTGACTATAGGTTGCTACAGATTTTCCGTCTACCATGATGTCGAGACGTTTTACAGCGGTATTATCGGATACATTGACTGACATATCTCTGCTGTCTGCACGATAGCTGGATTCCTCAATACCTGTGATAACAACAGTTGGAGGAGTCTTATCAATAACAAAGTTAATGTTACTTTCTTTTACTTTGTTATTCATTGTATTTGTTGCCTTATCCTCTGAATCAATTGTTACACTGTAACGTCCTTCTTTTTCAAAGTTCTCTTTCTTAATTGTGTAAGTATACTGTTTCCAGGAACCTTCGCCTCCGGTTTCTTTCACGGTATAATCTGTCCCCTGTTTCAGTTCTGTTGTCTTATTATCCAGACTGTAAGAAATTCCGTTAAATACCAGTGAATCGACATTGGTTTCTGTGATAACAAGGTCTTTTGCCGAATTAGAATATACCTCATCAAGGAATTCTTTTGTTGTATCTGAGAACGAATAGTTCGAACCAAATCTGTTTACAGAGAACATAATCTTCTTCTCTGTCTTGTTTCCTGCCTTATCTGAGATTACTGCGGTCATTGTGTAAACATCATCATTATCCTGTGTATACTCAAAGTCATTCATCTTAATACTTTCACCGTTTGCGATACTGGAACGGCTTCCGGTGAGTTCTTTAGATTCATGCTCTGCACCCTCAATCTTAATCTCTACGCCACTTTCAAGATAGTTCACATCACTATACTTCACACCCGGTGCTACAACTCCATTGTTTGCTGATTTATCTTCGATATCAAAGAACTCTACTTCCGGTTTTGTCTTATCCACAGTGAAACTGTCCTGTGTATAATCTGCTGCTGCATTTCCGGCAAGGTCTGTATAGTCAATATCGAAGGTATAATCTCCATCATCTGAGAATGTAACACTTGCGGTATGAGTATCTCCACTGTTACTCCAGCCTCCAACGCCCGGTGCGGAAATACCACTTCCCTGAAGAGCCGCTGTAATCTGTGAATTAACTTCTGCTGCATTAAAGTTATGCTCTTTAATTGTAATCGTTGCTGTTCTGTTTGCATTGTAATATCCCGGTGTCGCTGCGGAATTATTATCATAAGATACAGAAATAACCGGAATGGTTTTATCAATGGTAAACTCATCCACTTTTACTGTATTTGATTCATTTCCTGCCTGGTCTTTACACTGCATTGTCATGTTGTAATCACCATCTGCTGAAAACTCAACACGACAGGTATTAATTGCATCATCGGATTCACCAGCTTGAGAACTGATACTCCATCCACTTACAGAAGGCATTGTTCCGTCTGTATTCGTAATCTTCAAATCAACTGCGTTAGTATCAAAGTTACGTTCTTTTACAGAAATGGTAGCTGTTCTTGTTGTCTTATAATACTTGCCATTCAGCGGATTATTTAAATCAAATGTGATTGTAACTTCCGGATGTGTAATATCAATCTTCAAATCCTTGGTTGCCTCTGACTGATTTCCTGCATAGTCTACAGCTTTTACCTTGATTGTTACATGGTTGCTGTTATTGAGTTCTGCATTTACTGTTTCAGAACGATGAATGTTATGTACTCTCGCTGTCGGGTCAGATAAATCACTGTTATAGTTACCACTCTGTGTTACTTTGCCGTTGTTTGTAATTTCATAAGAAACTTCTTTTAATCCGGCATAAGTTCCACCATTTTCAGGGTCTGTTACATCAATTGTAAATGGAACACTTGCATTGTAGATTCCCTGAGCAGGTTCTGCTGCCGTAATCTTAATTTCCGGTGCAGTCGGTGAAGTATTATCTGCGATAACACCTTCCTGGTTATTAATGTAAGTTACATTTCCTGCACGGTCTGTAATCTTTTCATATACAATAACCTGTTCATCTGCATTAACAGATGTACTGTATCCATCCGACCAGCTGCTGATAGAATCCAAGTTCTGTGTTGATAAACCATCAAAAGTATGACGGCTCTCTGAATCCGGATGATACTTGTAGTACTGCGTACTTGCTACACCTGCTGTTTCATCTGCACTTGTCATGGATACACCTTTCTGACTCTGCGTGAAGATATCAAAGAATACCTGCTGAATCCACTGAATCCATGTTTTAGCTGTTCCATTGTTATCCTCGATAGTCATGCTTCCGGTTGGAGCGGTTTTATCTACTGTGAAGTAACGTGTATCGTAGACTGCTTCGTTACCGGCAAGGTCTCTGTAGACAAGACCTAAGGTGTAGTTTGCATCTTGAGAGAATGTGAAGGTTTTTGTTCTGGTGTAAACGTTGGTACTCCATTCACCTCTTGTGTTTGCTGCGCCTGTGTAGTTCTCGGTGTTGACCTTGGAGCCTTGGAAATTCAGGGCTTCGTAGGTGAGGTTCATTTGTTTCGGATCTTCTGAAAAACTATTACTATTGGAGAAGTTACGTTCTTCAATTGTAGCTGTCGCTGTAATTGTTTTGTTTCTGTAAACTCTGGAAACTTCATTTCCGCCTGGGTTGATTGTCTCACCCTCTGCACTGTAAGCCATGGAGATGACTGGGGCTTTTTTGTCGATGGTGAATTTTTCAGGAGCTTTGCTATCTCCATATTCTACATTCTCATTCACCAAAGCAGCAGCATCTGTTATATGCGGAACAATGCTGTAATCCATATCTCCATTCGTACTACCAGCATCAAAAAGAATCGTATACGTGTTAACTCGTTCATCACTTAACTCTTTAAGTTTTCTGCCTGATTGACTATCCTTTTGAAATTTCACGGTAATTCCATTAATTTTGTTTAAATCTTCTAATGAAATTCCTTCCTGTAATACTCCACCATTTGTTGATACATCAAATGTAATTCCTTTTTCATAAAAGTTTCTTTCTTTATAAGAAACTGTCATAGTACGATTTGCTTTAAAGTATTTCCCATTTGCAACATCATTATTATCGTAAGAAACTGTAATTTCAGGTTTTGTTTTGTCAATTGCCAGTTCTCGTCTTGCACTTGACTTATTTCCTGCATTATCCTCGGCGTTTACTTCAATTGTAATGTTATTACCATTGTTTTTGGAAGCATCTACTGTCAAGTCTCTAGAAAGTCTCTTTTCCATGTTTACCGGTTTTAAGTCCTCATTAAAGTTTCCCTCTTGTGTTACTTTTCCATTATTTTTAATTTCATAAGAAACACTCGCAAGACCTGAATAAGTTCCATTTACTTCCGGATCCTCAACTGAAATATTAAAATCTACATCTGAATTAAAGATTTCAATTCCTGGGTCACTTACTCCGGCTACTGGGTCTGCTGTTGTAATTGTAATTACTGGTGCTGTCGGATTTTCTGTGTCATAAATTGCACCATTTGATGTCATATAAGTTTTGTTTCCGGCCTTATCTTCCAGATATAAGTATGGAACAGCTTTAGAATTTTCTATTAATGAATAACTTTGAGTTTTACTATTTGCTGAAAAATAATCATTTTCCTCTATTGCCTTTTCGTCCTTGTATACTGTCCATTCCTCTTTAGATAGCTCATCCTCTGTTTTGACCTTAAAGCTTCCATCATCTTTATTATATTCCTGATTATTACAATCAATATAATATTTCTGTACGAATGGTGAAGTTGTATCTTCTCCTGTCATTATGGCTTCTATTTGTTTGTTAGAGAAAAGTTTAAAGAAAAGCTTCTTAAATTTTTCGAGTAAACTTCCTGTTTCGGTTTTTTTGTCTCCATCTGACATATCAACAGTTCCTTTAGGTGGAGTCTTATCAACAGTGAAATAATGAGTCTCATATTCTACCGCTTGGTTTCCCGCAAGATCTGTATAATTAATTCCCAAAGTATAGTTTGCATCTGTAGAAAATTCAAATACCTGAACATTATTTTTTTCTTTTGTCTTCCACTCCTCCTTTGTATTTGCTAGCTTCTTAAAATCTTTCGTTTCAACATCTATACCCTGACTATCCTTAGCTTCATAGGTGAGAATCATCTGACCTTTTGCAAATTCACTTTCACCAACAAAATTGCCTTCCGTAATAGTTACTTCAGCAAAGATTGTAGCATTTTTGTAAAAACGACTCTTCTCACTGGCTCCAATACTATCTGTAATATATATAGGAGAGGAAACTTCTTTACCTTCGCTATCTTTAGATACATAATATTTCACATCTAGCTTTGGTGCCAGCATATCAACAGTAAAGTCGTCTCCTGTTTTTACCTTTGCTGACTTGTCAGTTAATCCAGCATTACTATTTCCTGCAAGGTCTGTTACTTTTACAGAAATCTTGTAATCATGGTCGTCACCTTTCTTACCAAATGTAATTGTAAATGTTTGAGTTCTGTCATCAGTATAGGTTTCTGGCTTTTTATCTGATTCATTATCTTCCAAATTTTTAGTGATGCTACAATCATCCCATCCATCCACTGCTTTTTTTAATTCTTCAAATGTATTATAAGTCTTTTCCTCACCATCCCTAGTTAACGTAAACCCTAATTTTCCAGAATCAAAGTTACGTTCTTTAATACTTATTGTTGCAGTTCTTTGCTCATTAAAGTATTTACCATTATGTAAGGCTAATTCATCATCATTATAAGTAACAGTTACTTCAGGCGCTGTGAGATCCAGAATAAATAATTCATTTGCTTTTGAATCAGTATTATCGTATTCAATTTTAGTATTCTTATTTCCAACAATATCTGTTATATGTGGAATTACTTTGTATGCTCCATCTCCTTTAAAAGTAAGCGTGCAAACATATTTATCTGTTTCTTTAGAAATCACTTCACTTGCTGTGATTCTCTCTTTTGTTTTTTCTTTAATATCTTTCAGAGAAACATTTTGAACAACGCCGTCTATCGAAACATCAAACGTCAATCCTTCTTTTGTAAAGTTTCTTTCCGTATAAGTGATTGTCATTGTTCTTGTATTATTTCCAATATACTGAGAATCAGAATCTGAATTATATTTTATATTTACCTCAGGAGCCGTTTTATCCAAAATAAATATTTCATTTGCTCTTGAATTTTGGTTTTTATATATAATACCTTCATTCTCATTTCCAGCAACATCTGTTATATGTGGAATTACTTTGTATGCTCCATCTCCTTTAAAAGTAAGCGTGCAAACATATTTATCTGTTTCTTTAGAAATCACTTCACTTGCTGTGATTCTCTCTTTTGTTTTTTCTTTAATATCTTTCAGAGAAACATTTTGGACAACGCCGTCTATCGAAACATCAAACGTCAATCCTTCTTCTATAAAGTTTCTTTCTATATAAGTAATTGTCATTGTTCTACTCGAACTTTGAATATACTCATTATCAGAATCTATATTATACTCTACTGCTATCTCCGGATTAATAACGTCTACTTTTACTGTTTTTAATGCTGAATCACTTTGATTTCCAGCCTTATCATATACAATAACTTTTACAGTCGCATATCCTGACTGATATTTATTTATAGACAATTTACCTTCAATATTAAAATTTGCATGGGCTTGAATCGATTCAAGTGTTCCATCCTGCTCTTTTCCAACAATTTTATTTATTTCTTCTGAGTTAAGGGTATAAGAGTCTGTAACTTTTTTACTATTCTCGTCAAATCCACCTGATACTTTTACATTTTCTATTTCTTCAGCACTCACTTCTTTATTAGCTGAATCCATAGCTATGATTTCAACTTTTTCAATTCCTGATGTAACATTTGTATCATTTACCTTCACTTGAAAATTAACTGTTCCATCTGGTCCAACCTTTGGATCTACTGAATCAGCAGTAATTGTAACCGTCGGTGTTGTTAAATCAAATACCAACCCATTTGACGCATACACTGACTTATTCCCTACATTATCTTCTACAAGTGCAAGAATAATGTAATTGCCTTCTTCAGCAAACTTCACAGTGTCTTCTTCTACCCACAGGCTATCATTTTTTACTGCATTTGAGATTGCAGCAACAATTGCGTTATTATCATCGCTACCAATCTTTACTTTGCAAGTTTTAAGACTCTTTACTTTACTGCCATTATCAGACTTTGTAACAAGATAAGCTTTTTCTTTATCCTTTGAAAAGTTTCCAAATCCTTTCCAGTCGTTTGGAAGTACTTTATTAAACTGTCCTGCACTTCCTAAATCTGCAAAATCAGCAGTTGGACTGGTAGCATCTACGTTTATGTTGATATATTTCTCACCGTCTGTTACTGTTTCTGCATTTTTGCTGTTTCTTAAAGAAACTTTTAAAGAATATACCTTGTCTTCGCTGTCATCAAAGCTAATTCCGCTATTGATAGCATCGTAATAAATTTCCTGACCATCCTGCTGTTTTTCACCTTTTGATACCCAGATCTGGTCATAATATGCATTTGCTTTTTTGAATTTCAGTTTTAATGTTGCTGACTGATTTCCTCTTATATATACAGAGCCATCTTTCTCATTCTGATAAATTCCATCTGCATTAACGACATCAACTAAGTTTTTCAAGTTATCTTGTGTTTCTGTTTCTTTCTTAACAGTCAGGTTTGCACTATATTTTCCAATATTCCCAGTATCTACCTTAATTTCATAATTTCCAGCATCTTCTTTTTCTACAACAGGTAATACTTTATACTTTCCTACATAGTAAACTTTTTCCTTATCATTAAAACCATCTAACTCCACTTTTGCATATTCATCTAACTGGATTGTGTCTTTTCCCATCAACCCTTGTGCCTGTGTTTCATCTATACAGCCCTTTGTACCTGCAAGTACTACTTCATAGTTTTCTTCTACAAATTCCTGCAATTCTTTTTTTGTTTTTCCGTACGATAACTCTGTTGTCTTACCTTCTTTTACTGCTGCCTTAACGTAAACTGGTCTTGGAGTAATATTAACTGTTTTACCTTTTGCTAACTGAACTTCTTTCTCTGAGAAATCTGTCGTTGTCTCATAATTATTTGCGCCTTTTAATTTAATATCTGAATCAGCATCTGTAACAGTAAATTTTGAGTAACTTCCTACATCTGATTTTTCCAACTGAGCATTTACTGTAACTTGAACTTCATCTATAACATCAGCATTTTTTAAAGTACCTGTCATTTGGATTTTATCATTTCCATCGTATACTTTAGATGCTTTCTCTACATTCCATTCAAAATCAGCAAATGTAATCTTCTTATTAATTGGCTTTTGATTAACTTTAATTGTAAAAGAAGCACTTGATTCTGTATAATTGTCACTTTCTGCTGCTGTTGCAGTAATATCTGTTCTTCCAGTTCCTTTTACCGTTAAAACACCATCTGGAGTTGCTTCTACTACATTTGGTTTTGAAGATGAAAATGTGACTGTTCTATCTTCTGCATTTTCTACAGAAAGCACTGGCAAATCACTTCCATAAGTAATACTTGCTTCACTCTTACCATCAGCTGTCAGAGAAATTCGCTTCTTTTGTTTATATTTTCCAGTTTCTTCTGTACTATTCTCAAAGTACAGTTCATTTCCAGAATACGCTGCACTGACTTTCACATTTCCTATTAAATCTTTCGCCAGAACCTGTTCTGCAATTCCTTCCTCATTAACAGCAACTTCATAACTTTCTCCACTTTCTAATGAAAATGTTACTTTTCCGCCTTTTGCATCTTTTGGCATAGTCACTGTCATAGTAACACTTTTAACATCTGTTCCATTGTCCGGAGTTACATTCAATTCCATTGACGGAACTTCTTTTACTTTTATCGTTGTCTGAGCACTTTTTCCATTTCTGGATACAGTAATTGTTGCACTTCCTCTTCCTTTAGCAGTGATTAAACCATTTCCATCTACATCTGCAACTGCTGGATTGGAAGATTCCCATTTATACTGTGCTGCTCCTCCAACCTCAAAATTATCAATTTTGTTATTAATAACAGCTTGAACCTGAGAAGGAACACCTTCTTTATTTGGAGATAATTCTACAGCCGATAAATCTCCTAAACTAATGTCACTCATTCCTAATGTAACTTCAACTTCATTTACCGTTCCAATTGATACGGATTTGTTTTCTAATGATTGATATCCTGCTTTTGATACAGTATATTCATAACTTTTTTCTGTATCATAAGTCAGATTTTCAACTTTCACTTTTCCGTTTGCATCAGATTGTCCATTTGCAACTACATTGTCTGTGCCTGCCTCTTTAATCTGCAAATCTGCACCTTGAATTGCAACTTTGTTATCTGGATTTTCTGTTGTCGGAACCTTTTCAAAAATCGTAAACTCAACATCGGTCGTTTTCTCGGTACTTGCTTCAGGCTCTCCTGACGCCTCATCCGAATTATTTCCTGCCGCCGATACACTCAATGCCCCATCCGGCAGTACCAGTGTAAACACCATAATAAACGCAAGCAGTAATGCACAAAATCTTTCCACTGGATTTCTTTTTGGATTTTTCATATCTCTCACTCCTTCCTTATTTTTTTCTATCAAAATTTTAGATTACTTCCTTTGTATGAATTTCTATATCTTCTTTTATAATTTCAAACTTGTTACGTCTGGCTTCTTTTTCTTTCTCTTCCTGCTTTTTCTCTTCTTGTTGTTTATGTATTGCTTTTTCCATCTCTGGAGTTAAAAGAGCAGTCTCTCCGTTGTAGCCCGGTATTTCCTGTTCTTCTTTATTCTGATTCTGATTTCCAAGAAGTGTGGTTTCTTCTGTACCGGTTTCACCATTTCCAAGCAGAGTTGTTTCTTCTTGTCCGCTTCCTAATAAAGTCGTCTCTTCGCTTCCATTTGATGATAGCTGTGTCGGAGTCTGACTCATTTTAGTCTGTGTCTCTTGTGTCGGCTCTGTTCCGGTATTCATTGGTTCTGTCTGCGGATACATCGTCGGCACAACTTTTCCGCTTGGCGTCTTATAGAGTTCTGAACTCAGCGGTTCTGCATAATAGTCATCACGAAGCTTTCCTGTCTTCGCATTTTTTTCTTCCATCTGCTTAACCGATTTTTTCTCTGCTCTTCCACTTAAGAAATCAAACACATCACGGATTCTGAATTTGAAAAAGAAAAAGATACTCAGCAGTAAAAATACGGCTGCAAGGCACAGACAAATAATAAAGCCCATACGATATAACTCAATCAGTCTTTCACTGCTTTCCATTCGTATTTCCTCCTTCTTCCTGATTCTGTTCCGGCTGTGTGTCTCTTCCGGAAAATGCAACGCTTACCTGATGTTCCGCTGCACTGATACTATCTAATACTTCATCCCAGGTTTCATCACTCTGTGAAATTTCGTTCTGAAGCATTTCAAGTCTTGTTTTGGTGTTGGACAATTTATCCATCATCTGGTCTTTGGTAACTCCGGCACGTTTGAAATCAACTGCATTTTCATTAATACGTGCAATGAGTTCTTCGTAAATTGCAACAGCAGTCTTAGTGTTAACTACTTTGCTGATATCTCCATCTGTAAGATTGGTAAGGTCTGTCCAATAATCACCATAAGAAGCAGAACTTCCATATCCGGTCTCATCACTTGAATCTAAAGAAGCATAATATCCGGAAATCTTTGCAAAACGTTCCGCAAGCTGTAATTTGTCTGCATCTAAGGTTGTTCCTTTTTGTGCTTTTTCAAACCACGGCTGTGCCATCGATTTTCCTGCGCTTCCGCCTCCTTCATAATAATAGAAGTAATACACTCCCATACGGAAAGCAAACTCGTCATATCCTTCTTTATTTCTTTCAAAATAACTTTCGTTTGTTCTGTTTCCGGTTCCTTTATATCCAAGAATTGCTGTCATCTCTGCTGTTTCGTCACGATTAAAATCACGTTCATTTTTATCCGCACCATAGACAAACAGATCAAGCAATTCTAAATATCCTTCTTCTCGTTCTGGATCTATTTTAATTGCTTTTTCATAATAATCTGCACGCTCTTCCTGCGTGGTTACTTTTGTTGCTTCGCTGATGTATCCATCATAACTATTCTTAATTGTTTTTGATTCTGCTACTTTAAATCCGATACTTCCTGCCAATGACACAACAGTTAATGCGCAGGACGCAACAAAGGATTTCCATTTAATTGATTGTTTTCTTCTGTATGCACTATCTAATTCCCCGTAATGTTCCAGTGCATACATAAGCTCTGCACAGTTTTGATATCGGTCATTTGGGTTTCTCTGAGTACATTTCAATACGATTTTTTCAAGACCTGATGACAAAGCTGGATTCCATCTTCGTATCGGGTACATTTCATACGGTGGAAGACTTGGATTATGTCCTGTCAACAGATGATACATGGTTGCTCCCAGTGTATAAATATCTGTTCTGGCATCGGTCTGTCCATGACCGCCATACTGTTCCGGAGCTGCATATCCCTGTGTTCCAAGACAAGAAGTATCTTCTATACTTGTCTCTTTAAACTCTCTGGCAGTTCCAAAGTCGATAATCATAATCTGACCGTCCGGTTTCAGCATTACATTCGCCGGCTTCAAATCACGATAAATAATCGGTGGTTTTCTGGAATGAAGATAACCTAATACATCGCAAATCTGTTTTGCCCATTCCACTACCTTTTCCTGTGGCTGTGCGCCATCCTTTTTCAACCAGTGGTCCAGAGACTTTCCTTCAATGTAGTCCATAACAATCAGGAAGGTATCATCTCTGTCAATGACATCGATAATACTTGGCAGATGTGGATGATTTAGACGTTTTAAGATGTCTGTCTCCGCAATCAGTCCCTGACGTACGACATCATAATCTTTCACACCGTCTTTTCGGACTTCTTTAATTGCCCACTGTTTATTTGCTCTTTCATTCATGGCCAGATAAACGACGCTCATTCCACCCTGGCCGATTTTATTTAATATTTTATATTTACCATCAATAATCGATCCTATTTCCAGCATTCATTTATCCCCTAGCATACTTTCAGGAGAATGACTGAAATATTATCTTTCTCCTGTCGCGATTTATTTAATTCGGTACAGTAAACGGCAACATCTTTGAGTGCCTTTTCTGTATCCATTTTTTTCGGCTCCATAAGTTTTTCAAATTCTTCTTTTGCAATGACGTGACGAAATCCATCGGAACAAACCATATAGACTTCTCCTGTTTTGTATTCACCATGTGAAAACTCAGGAATAATAATTTCACTTGCTCCAACACACTGCAGCAGTACATTTCTCTGTGGATGTACTTTTGCTTCTTCAGGAGTCATTCTTCCCTGGTCCATTTCTTTCTGAACAAAGGTCTGATCTTTTGTAAGCTGATTTAATCCAGTCTCATTCAGTTTATAGACTCTGGAATCTCCTACATTTAAGATATGATATTTCCCCTCTGCCATCAGAAGCACTGCCACCGTTGTTCCCATTGCTACGTGAGACATCTCTCCATATCTGGAGATTCTTTCGCCAACTTCAAGTACAAGCTGATTCATTTCATTTTCCAGTTCCAGTCTGTCAATTCCATTTTCGGTTCTTTTGTTGTATAAAATTTCTGGAAATTCTTGTTCAAACCAATCTGAAAAAGCCTTAATTAAAGCGGCACTGGCGACCTCACCTTTGGCAAGGCCGCCCATTCCATCACAGACCACGGCAAGCATTACCTCGCCGTAGTCTGTAGAAGCCACTTTAATTAAGACAGAATCTTGATTCGTATTCTTTTTTATTCCTACATCACTATGTAAAACACTTAAAAATCCCATCTTTTTCACCTACACTGTTCTTAATCAT
>OIZW01001275.1_pt1 | contig 16205 bp, 11 predicted proteins | sample 1588581 | NCBI WGS metagenome assembly OIZW01 (sample SAMN03283266) | human gut metagenome | biome: human-associated habitat; material: feces | host: Homo sapiens | place: USA | collected 2013 | reverse complement strand
CTATTTCTATTACTTTGTTTGAATCTGCTCCTACTGCTAGCCTGTACACTCCATTATTGCCCAAAACATTACTAGTATTATAAGTTGTTATATTATTATCAACATCATTAGTTTTCTCTTTGGTAGTTTCTTCCTTATTATTGTTTAATATTAGTTCTCTTAGTCCATTTTCTACTTTGTTGCTTACTTCATTATTAATACTATTTTCTAACTCATTTGTTGTATTATTCAAAGTTGAAATTGCATATACATCTAAACTAATAGTAATTATAACAAAAAAACATAAAGCTATTATTATAAATTTTATTTTTTTCTTCATTTTTTCTATCACCTTTTTATTCAAACTAATACAATTCTACTATAACATTTTTTTGATGTCAATTTTGGTTTCATTAGCTTTTTACAGTAAAATTCTTAAATATAATTAGTTTTTGTCTAAAAAATAGAAGTAGAATGAAATTTAAATTTTACTCTACTTCTATTGTATTTTTAATTATTTTCTTCCTTTTCTCCATTATATTCATCCACTAAATATATTGGTCTATTCTTTGTCTCATTAAATATTCTACCTAAATACTCTCCAATAATTCCAAATAATAATATTTGAATTCCAGAAAAGAATAGTATTAAAAGTATTATAGCTTGATAAGCATCTATTTTATGAGTAACTAATATCATTTTGCATATTACATATATAAAATATATTATTAACGCCACAAATGTAGGAATAGCTAAATACGTAGATATTCTTAATGGTGAAGTCGTAAAAGATGTAATACCATCTATCGCTAAATCAACTAATTTTTTATAGTTCCATTTTGTTTTACCTGCAACTCTTGGGTCTCTGTCATACAAAACTTCTTTCTTATTATATCCAATCCAACTAAACATACTTTTAGAACATCTTTGTGTTTCTCTCATTTTCCTTAAGGCATTTACACATCTTCTGTCTAATAATCTAAAATCTCCTGTATCTTCTTGGATAGTGACAGAAGTTAAACTTTGTAAAACTCTATAATACATTTTAGATGTAAACTTTTTTAACCAACTTTCGCCTGCTCTAGTTCTTCTTTTAGCATATACATCATCATATCCTTCTTCCCACCATTTAATAAGTTCTGGCACTAATTCTGGTGGATCTTGTAGGTCTGCATCCATAAATATTACAGCATCGCCTTTTGCATAATCAAGTCCCGCTATCATAGCTGTTTCCTTACCAAAATTTCTAGAAAAATTAACATAAGAAATTCTGTTATCTTCTTCCCTATAACTTTTTATAAGTTCTAAAGTTTTATCTTTACTACCGTCATTTATAAATAAAATTTCAAAATTATACTTATTTATAGAATCAATTAATTTTTTTATTCTCTCTATTAAATATGGCAAAGATTCTTCTTCATTATATGCTGGAATTATTATTGTTATCGTTTTCAATTTTTTCACTACCTTTTTATTTTAATAAATACAAATATATAAATTTTCTCCATCAAATACAAGTTGTTCATCATCATAACTTGTCCAATCATTTGCTAAAAATTCTTCTGATACTTCTTCTGGTACAGTAATATTTCTATATCCTTTTCCCGTATACATAGTTATAACTTCTTTTACTGCCCATTGTGTTCCCATGCTTCTTACATTAAAGCATCTTAATGTTGGTTGACCATCATAATACATTGTATATGTCTTATCAAAAGCTACTCCTATCTTCTTTATTTCTTCTCCAGTATCTGCTTGGTATGCGTTAATTTCTTTTATTATCTCTTCTGCAACAAATTTGTCTAATTGATTTGTCATTAAAGTAGATGAAGAAGCTACTATTAAAAATATTGAATTTCCGACAAAATTCAATACTGTAAAAATTGTCATAATAGTTAATAATGCTTTATTTTTATTAATCTCTACCACTGCTAATAAAAATATTATTAATATCCCAATTATAGAGCCAAAACACATAGCCATTCGTGGTTCTATATATTGTAAATCTGTTGGAGTTGCTAAAATAGGGATTAGTGGTACTAAAATACTTAATAAAATTAAAACAATATATTCTAATATCATAAAATAGTTTTTCTTTCTTAATATCATTCCTGCTATAAATATTATTGTTAAAACTACTAATAATGCTATATACCAATATTTTGGCCCTATTCCCACATTATAAATCAATATGGTTTCACCAAATTTTAATATAGTTCCTATAATGGTAGCAATACTAGGGAACTCAAATTTTCTAAATTCATATTGTAAAGCTTTATCCCAAAGTTTAACACCTACAAAATTTACTATCATTGCAAAACCATATATTAAAGCTATAATAATCGTATCTTTTATAACTAATTTTATATTTCCCTTATGTTTTATAGCAATTAGAACTAATGCTAGTAAAACAAATATAGAACTAGTTACTTGATAGAAAAGTCCAGAAATAGTAACTAAAATTAGACTAATTAAATATCTTAATTTTTTATCTGTTGCCAAAATACAAGCACCTAATATTGCAAATAGAATTCCAAATGGCATTGTTCCAACTTCTATATATAACAAGCCTTCTGCTGTACACATATTAAATACAACTAAAAAAGCTGCTCCACCAATTAAAATATTATATAATATTGAGTTTTCTTTTTGTATTAGTTTTATAACAAACTTATATAGTATAAACCAAGATAATGCCATAATAAAAGTTAACACTACTCCCATAACAGAAAGTTCGGTTACTAATGGTATATCTAGCCACTTAAAAATCAGCAAAATAAGAGCACTAAACATTCTATTTGATAATAAAAAATGATGTGCATAGTAATCATACCCATATGCATAAACATAATATGCATCATTCGAAAAATGGACTTTTAAAAAGTTAAAACATATTATAAAAGTGAATAATACCATACCTATAAAAATAAATATATTCACTTTATTATTTTTGAAAAAATTTTTTATCCTAGATTCATTATTAGTCTTTATTAATTTTCCGCCTTCATTATTTGTTTTAAACGCAAAGAATTTACTAAATATATAATTTAAAATTATTACAATTATTGTTAAAGATAATTTAACTGGAGTAAAAGGCAAATTTAATCCCCCATATAAAATCATAACTCCACCTTGTTCAATTATCATTGTAACTAATCTTCCTGCAATAAATTTCCAAAATTCATTTAATTTTTCTTTTATTCCTTTTGCTTGTGAATTAAACACCCACTTTCTATTAGTAAAATAGGCAAATAAAATAGATGTTATTATTCCGATTGCACTAGCAATCGAACCATCTATTTTAAATGCACCTACTAAAACAAATGAAATTACTAAATTCACAAGAGTAGTCAATACTCCAAAAATCACATACATAATTACTTCTCTTGATAAAAACTTTTGGAGTATTTTTTGTAGTTTTTCCTTCATTATCTTCTCCTCTTCTACATTTCTTCTGCAAATCTTTTTTGTAATTTATGAAATATAAAATATCCAACAAAGCATAAAACTATACTTATTGCAAGTACAATCATTAAAGATTTAAAATCTGGCATTTGTTTATAATAAAATATATCTCTAAATCCATTTATTACATATGTCATTGGATTAAATTTAATTATCCATTGAAAACTTTCTGGAATTTGTCCAGGAGCATATACTATTGGTGTTGCATAAAATAGTAATTGCAATGCAATTCCAATAAAATGTTGTAAATCCCTAAAGTATACTGTTACACTTGATACTATAAATCCTATACCTATTAATAAGAAATATTGCACTAATAGAACTAGTGGATAGAAAATTATATATTTACTAATTCCAACACCATATCCTATAACAAAGGCAATAATAATTATTGTTGATATAACAAAATTAATAGCTTCACTTGTTACTACTGATATTGGTAATATTTCTCTTGGGAAATACACTTTTTTTACGATATTACCATTTTCAATAATAGTAAATGATGTTCTAGATATTGCCGTTGAAAAGAATGTCCATGGTATTAAACCACAACAAATGAATACTGTATAATTTTCTATTGCTCCACCACGCATAAGAAGTGGAAATACTAATGCATAAACAGCAATTTGTAACAGTGGATTTAAAAATGACCACACAACTCCTAATATTGAATTCTTATATTTTCCTCTTACATCTTTACTTATACTTGTTTTTAATAATTCTCTATATTCATATAGGCCTCTAAAAAATCCCATTATTTCTCCTCCTATTTTGTCTCTTCTATGTATTTTTCAATTACTGTATTTGTATCTCCATCCATTTTTATAACTCCTTGGTTAAGCCAAACTGCTCTATCACATAATTCTTTAGCTGATCCTAAACTATGTGTTACAAATACCATTGTTTTTCCTTCTTTTTTCAATGATTTCATTTTATTAATACACTTTTCTTGGAAATGTTGGTCTCCGACTGAAAGAATTTCATCTACTAATAAAATATCGGCATCAACATTTATTGCAACGGCAAAAGCTAATCTCATGTACATTCCTGAAGAATATGTTCTAACAGGATTGTCTATATAATCTCTTAGCTCTGAAAATTCTATAATTTGTTCTAATCTATTATCTATTTCTTTTTTTGTTAGCCCAAATATTGAGGCATTAAAATATATATTCTCTCTTCCAGAAAAGTCTGCATGGAATCCAGCACCAAGTTCTAGTAATGATGTTAATTTTCCATTTGTTATAATTTTTCCTTTGTTTGGATAAATTATTTTGGTCATAAGTTTTAATAGTGTTGATTTTCCACTACCATTTACACCAATAAGAGCTACTGCTTCTCCTTTTTTTATGTTTAAATTAATTCCTTTTAATACTTCTCTTACTTCTTTTCTATTTCTTTTCCAAAATAGCATTTTTTCTTTTAGACTGTTTGCTTTATCTAAGTACACATTAAATGTTTTGTAAACATCTTGTACTTCTATTGCATATTCTTCCTCTTGGTTTTTCAAACTATTTACCTCCTTTTATCTTATGCATTCCTTTATATATAGCATTTTTAGTTTCTCTTGCTGCAGAATAACCTACTTTTCCAACTTTTAAAATTCCTCTATGATTTTTAAATATTTCTCTCATTCTTCTTTTAAATGTTGGTCTATCATATAAAGCATAAAATAATAATCTAACTAATTTACTATGATTTTCTAAGTCAACTACATTATTATAGTCTAAATAACTATTATTTGTAACCCCTGTAGGTCCAATATTTATTAAAGCATTCATTTCTCTTTGATTTCTATATCCTCTTTCTTTTAACCATTCCTCTGTCATTGGTTTAATTTCTTTTAGCCTTACTGTATCTTCAAATCCAATAGAATTAAATACTAACATGTCAATTGGCTTTGAAGAATTTATATATGCTACAAATGGTAAAGAAATATAATAATCTTGATAATATAATTTTCTATATTCATCTCCAAATATTGTCAAAATATCATTTACAAATTGCTTTGCTGCCCTCTGTATAATTCCAATTACATATTTTTCTTGGTATGTCTTGTTATCTTTTTCTAAAATTGGTTTTACATCTCCTGTAAAATCATAACCTATTGTTGAAGGCGCAAGTTCCGAAATTATAGATTCATAAGCAAATCCAGTAACTGATGGTTTAGCATCAAAATATGTTGTTAATTTATATTCAGCAGCTTCTGAATATTTTATAGCTTCGCCTTGATTTATATTTAAAAAGTATGTATCTATAGGTTTCCCGCAAAGTACTGATAAGTATAATTCTGGTCTTCCACTATATCCTAAGTCAAATGTTGCTGATTTCTCTTGATAAAATCCTCCAAAATATTTTTTTAATTTTTCTATTTTTAATTTATTTTTCTTCTCATCAAATAAATTATCAGATATTACTTTAACCAATTTATTAAATTTTTGTATAGTTTTTATATCTTCTTCATACTTTATACCAGCTTTTTCTATAATATTTTTTATTTCTTCTTCTGATATATTTTTTAGACTTTCTTTAATATATTTTATTATGTATTTTGGTGTATGATTTTCAATATTGATCACATCAGTTAATTTATATAGGTCGATTTTATTAATAATCATTGCTGATATCAATGCTTTTCTTGATACTCTTAAATATTTTGCTTCTGGTACATCTGTATAATATTTTTTTAATATATTATATATTTCCATAGGCAAATAACCATCTCTTGCCATAAAGACTAAATTTTTATAGTTTTTTCCCTTTGTCTCTCTTAATAGCCAATTTCCAACACTAAACATATACATTCCAACTGCATAATATCCAATTAAATACGGATCTATATTAAAGTCGGATTCACCATTAAATACTCTAAATGGATTATCAAAATATTTATTAGCAACCACTGCTATCATAGATCTTATTCCGATAAAGTTCATACTTGATTGATTATCTCTCCAAAATGGCATACTCGTAGTTAACATTTGTGTCAAATTATTTGTAGTATTTCTGTCAAGCATTATATCTGTTGTCTTAGGAAAATAAATAGATTTTATTTTGTGCATTTTAGCAATCTCATAATCCGAATGGTAATTATCACCAATATGTATCATTTCTTCTGGTTCTATGTTTTCTTCCTTTATAACATAATCATATAAATTACCTGTTGCTTTTGTCTTCATAACTTCGCAAGATAAATATATTTTATCTATTCCAGAGAAACCATTTTTTTCTAATAGTTGCTGTATAGTATTTAAAGGTAAATACATATCAGAAGTACATATAACTCTTTTTCCTAAATATTTTGCTAATGTATATATTGAATATGCTGTTTCTCTTCTTGCACAAAATCTTAATTCTAATTCTATTTCTTTACTTTTTAAGACATCTAATATTTCCTTTGGAATATCATATTCTTCTTGTATTATTTCATATATCCTATCTAGTTTTACTTCTTCTAATTTTTGTTCATGAGCTTCTGTTCTTGCTAATACTTCGCAATCTTCTCTAATTTTTGAAAAATCAATACCTAAATTGTTTGATAATTTTCTATAATCCTCATTTAAAAATGTAAATAAATCCTTAGGATATAAAAAAGGTCTTGTTATTAATGTATCAAAAATGTCAAAGCTAATAACTTTAGTTTTTGAATCTATTACTTTTTCTTTTAATTCATCAAGTCCACTATTCCATTGAGTTTCTGCTGAACTGAAAAAACCTGCATTTGATATTTCAAATTGTTTTGGACAAAATCTATCAAAATTCTCTTCCAACGCTTCTTTTTCTTCTTTTGTAAATTTCATATTCAATATATAAGATTTATGCATTTGACAATATAAAGCTCTCCATTTTTCAAATTTTTCTTTATACTTATCATACACACCTTTTTCCTTTAAAAAGCTTTCTACAAATGAAAAAGAAGTTGTTAGATCTTCTAAATTTTTACTAGCCTTTTTATAACTAAAATTACTAACAGACGTAGAAGCTCCTTCATGTTTAGTATAAAAAAATGCAACTCTATCAACTTTCGTTACCTTTTGTGCATAATAAAATAATACATTAGAAAAAGCAAAGTCTTCTGTCATAATTAAATGTTTATCTATTTTTTTGTATTCTATAACAGCCTTTTCCCAAATTTTTCTTGAATATACTTTATTTGGAGTTATATGCCATGAAAAATTCAAACCTTCTTGATTATAAAATTCTTCATAACAATTTTCTCCATTTAATTCTTCAAAAGGGATTTCAAATAAATTATATATTCTTCTATCATCTTTTCCATAATCCATAACAGTTTTAGCAATAACAATATCTGAATTTGTTTCTTCTGCTTTTTGTACTAGCTCTCTATAAAAATCATTTGAAACATAGTCATCAGCATCCATAAAAGCAATGTAATCTCCTGTCGAATTTTCAAACCCAGTTACTCTAGCTTGGAATAATCCCTTATTTTTTTCATGTTCTACATATTTTACTCTTTCATCTTTTTTCATATACTCACTTGCAATTTCTTTGCAATTTTTTGGTGAGCCATCATTTACTAAAATTATTTCTAAATTTTTATATGATTGTTTAGTTAGTGAATCCAAACAAGTATTAAGAAATTCTTCTGAATTATATACAGGTATAATTATTGATATTTTCTTGTTTAGTTCAATAGTATTCATTCATTTTACCTCATTTCTGTATTTTATTTACCCCTATGAAATATATTGCTTAATTTTTCTGTATATTTCCAACGTTTGCTATTATATACATTCTCTAAGTCTTTTTCTAAAGATTTATTTTTTTCTTCATATTCTGTAATAACTTTTTGTAATTTTCCTTTATCATCCCATAATTTTTTATTTTCTTCTTCTATTTTTTGAATCCATTCATATTTTGCTTTTATATCTTTAGATTGTTCTACTATAGTATCTTCATGTTCTTTTATTATATTAAATAATTCCAGCCAATCGAAGTTAGCCTTTACATCATTTTCTATACTAATATAATTTTTTAAACAGTCTAATTTTTCCGTAGCTATTTTATAATTCTCTTCTATAATCTCTTTTCTGTTTTCTTGTAATTCTAATATCTGTTCAATACAAGTTTCCAAACTAATTGTTGGCATATTATCTCCAGAGAAATTCTCTTCTATTGCTAAATCCATGTTTTCCTTTGTAAGTACTCCCTTTATTCCATCATATCCAGTAACAACTACAGGTACTTTCATGGCAATAGCTTCTAGCGCACATCTATCTATTCCCAATAATAACTCTGCGTCTTTTAGATATTTAGCAATTTCTGTTTGTTCACCCAAGAAATTTACTGTGGCGTCTAAAGAACCATCTTCATAATTTAATTGTAATTTTTTTAAATGTTCTATAATTTTTTCTTTGGCTTGTCCTCCACCAATTATTTCTAATTTAGCTTTTGGATACTTATTTAATAGTTGTTTAAATATCTCTATTCCATCTAGTATAGGTTTTAACTTCTCATCTGTAAGCCTTGAAATTATTGTAACTTTGTCTATTTCATTTTCATATATAGGATTAGGATTATTATATATGTTAAAATCTATACCATTATGAATAATAACATATTTTTCTTTTGATATATTATAATCCTTTTTAGTAAATTCCGTTACTTTTGGTGTAATAGCAATTATTTTATATGCATTTTTAAAGTAAATAGGAAACATACTTTTATATATAGGATAATTCCATGTATAATATTGTCGTGTATCTCTAATTCCGTGTTCATATGCAAAATAAGGCACACCAGTTATAAATGCAGCTGGCATAACTGAAAGTATACATTGATATTTGTGTATATGAATTTCTGTAATCTGTTTTTCCTTAATTATTTCTATCAATTTATTTACTCTATCAATATTAACTTCATTTTCTTCTGGGAAATCACACTCTATAAAATGTCCACCTAATTTTTCGACTTTATCAGAATAAATTCCTTTACCTGCAACTACATAAACATTATATCCTTTTTCTGTAAAAGCTGTAATTTGATTTAAGATTACGGTTTCTACTCCACCTATTCCCATGGAATTATTACATAACAAAATATTTTTCATACATCCACCTATACTTTTTAGTTATTATTTTTCTTTGGTATTATACATTCTATTAATTTTATTGTCAATTAAGCTTATTTAAGTAAAACTTATTGTTTTTTTATAATATACTTTATTTTTTCAAAGAATTTGCTGGATTTATCTTTTTTTGATTTTTCCAGCTCTACAATACTTTTCGTTAATTCGCTAATTTGTTTATCTTTTTCCTGTAATTGATTTTTATCCCACTTTTCACGATTCAAATAGAATTCTTCTGTACTTTCTTTAATATCCCACGCATTTTTAACATCTTTGTTATACTTTCTTTGCATATTACCAATTTCTTCGAATAATATTCTTAATAAATTACTATAGTTTAATTTTGCTACATGTTCTTTAGCTTTTGTCATATTTTTTACTTCATATATATTGTTTTCTATATTCCTATTTTCATACAACCAATTATAGTTTTTATCTATAATTTCTTTAAGTTGGTCACTTGTTAAATCTATAAGCCATTTAACTGTTTGTTTATAATCTTTTTTATTCAATCCTCTACCCGAAAAATTTGTTTTTGCCACATCTATGATGTTTTCATAAACTACTGGACCATTAAAGTCATTATACCCAACAATCATTCCTAATTTTTTCATTGCAATGGCCTCTTGAATACATCTTCCAACCCCTAGAATGATTCCATAGTCTCTAATAAATTCACTGACATTATTCTTTGGACCTAACAATTTAATATTTAAGCCTTGATTTTGTATTTCCTTTTCTACTTTCTCCTTCTCAGCTCCATCTCCTATAATATCCATAGTAACATCAGTTTTATAATTTTTATATTCCTTAAAAAATTCAATTGCATTTTTAATACCATTACCTTTGTCTTTATCTAATCTTGTTATCAAAAGAAGCTTATTAGAATCATTATCTTGTAAATTGTTATTACAAAATTCTTTAAAGTCAATTGAATTTGGTATTAATTTATATTTTCCTTCTTCGATATCAAATAATTCTCTATTTTCTTCTATTGTTTGCTCTGCTATACCTATTATTTTATAAGCATTTTGAAAATAAGCTTTAAGGAATGCTTTTGTTATATTCAAATTTCCTAAATACCACTCATACGTATTTAAAATTCCCATGTGCAAATATGCGATGTAAGGAATCTTACTTAATATACATGCTGGAAATACTGATAGTATACATTCTAATTTGTGTATATATACTAAGTCTATTTTATATTTTTTTAATATATCTACTACAAAATCTATTTTAGCTATTTCTATTCCATTTTTATGTTCATAATCAAATTCTATAAAGTGTACATTAGATAATTTTTCTATTTTTTCTACATAAATACCTTTTCCTGCAAGTACATAAACTTCATAGTTTCTTCTTGCATATTCCTTTATTTGAGTAAAACAAGCTGTTTCTACTCCTCCAATTTCCAAGCTATTTAAACATATTAAAATTCTTTTATTTTCTTCATTCATATTTATGCTCCTCAATTATTTATCTTCTAAGTTTATGTACTATCTTTATAAAAGCCCTCCACATAGGTATTTTCCATAATTTTTCTTTTAATAATTCTTTTTTGTAATTCATTTCTTTTATTGAATATGCCTGTCCATAAACTTTTCTTTCGTATTCAGTACATTCCCATTCATATTCAATTTCATCATTTTCTAAATTTATAGTAATTAATTCTTTAGTTAAATTTTTATTAGTATCTAATTTCTTTCCATTTTCTATTTTGCTAACACTTGGACTTTTAACTGCTTCTTTCAATATTGTAGTCATCTTATCTAACATATTTTTAATTGTAAAATCATTCAAAATTCTATTTCTACAATTTGCTTTATAAAAATCTAAATTATCTAGAATTTTATTTATTCCTTTTACATAGTTTTGTATTTCTTCTTCACTATATTCTTCTGAATAGATATCTTCTTCATTTTGTAAAACCTCTACTATTTCTCCAACTTGATCATTTATTAATTCTTTTTGTCCTCCTACATCACTAGAAATTACAGGTACCCCCATACTTAATGATTCATATGAAGTTAACGCAAGACCTTCTTTTAAAGAACAATTTATAGTTACATCACTTATTTTATAAATTTCAGTAGTATCACTTATACTTCCTAAAAATACTATATCTTCACTTAAACCTAATTCCTGTGATTTCAATTTCATTTTAGCAAATAAATTGCCATCACCCACAACTAAAACTTTAAAATCTTGTCTTTGTTTCTTTAGTTCTTTCACAATTTGTAACAATAACATTGGTCTTTTTTGTTCTGATATTCTACAAATATATGATATTATTTTTTTAGAATTATTTTCTCCAATATATTTTTTTACTAAAGTTTCTTTGTCTTTACATTTTTCCGGGTTAAATTTTTCCTCATTAACACCAATATATACTGTTTCAACTTCTTTTTCGTTTCGTCCAAAATGTTCTATTAATATTTTTCTACTATTTTCATTGCATATTAATGTTTTATCTATAACAGATTCATACATTGAAGAATATCTAGAATAACCACCATTTCTATTATACCATTCTTCCATATGTACATAATCTATAATTGGAATATTGGGATAATTAGCTTTTAAATATGGTAAAATATAATATCCAAATTTACTATTTGAGTTTAATACAACATTTATATTTTCTTTTTGAATTATATAATTTATAAAAGCTAACCAATATTTTTGATCCAAAAAAGATGTTAAATCATAAACATTAGCTATTTTATTATTTTGGCTATCTTGTTCAAAATATTGCCTTAATACATTTTCATTTGGCTCTGTTGTAATTACTGTTACTTTAAATTTATTTTTGTCTAACCCTTTAACTAGATTTAAATTAAATAAATCCGCACCACCAGTAATCATCCATGGAATAATAAATAATATATTTATTTTTTCATCATCTTTTTTTATCATCTTTGGAATTATCACATTTGCCCCATTGTCTAAAATATCATCATAATTATATTTATATCTTGGATATTGTATTGCATCAACTTTAGTTTCTATTTTACTTGCTGTTTCATTTATTATTTCTAATGATCTTTTTTTATTTTCACTAGCCTTTTTTAATTCACCTACTTCTTTTCTTCTATACCATTGACCATAAAAACTCATATGTACAGGATATTTACCTTTTGCTAATAATTTTAACCAAAAGTTCCAGTCTTCATTTACCGCTTTTTCCCTTAGTTCATAGCCATTTACTTCATTAAAAGCTGTTTTCCTTACAAAAGCCTCCGAAATTAATTCATTTACTTTTTTTAACTTTTCAGAATTAAAAAACTTATTCCAAGTGTATTCCATTGTTCCAAAACCTACAGAATCGGAATATGCCCATGCTGCTTCTTTATTAGTTTCCAAAGTCCAATATGCACACTCAAAAAATGTTGGTTCAATTAAATCATCATCATCCAAAAACATTAAATATTTTGAGCTTTCTGAAGCCTGTCTTGCACCAAAATCACGAGTAGCAGCTAACCCTTCATTTTTTTTGTGAAAAACTTTTATTCTCTTATCAAGTTTTTCTATTTTCTCCAATTTTTTTAATGATTTTTCATCTTTTGATCCATCATCTATTATTAAAATTTCATAATATGGAAAAGTTTGATTTAGCACAGATATAATAGTTTGCTCTATATACTCTCCACTATTATAAAATGGTATAATTACAGATATAATTGGCTCATGTGTATTATATTCCATATTTTCATATTTTTTTATCCCTGGTTCTAATGAAAATTTAAATCCATTCATTAATAAATCTCTCCTATTCCATACTAATTAAATCTTTTCTTAATATTCTTTACCTAAATCTCTTCTTTGTCATAATAAAACCTGGCACATATAGTAATGCTGTTAAAATTTTATTCAAAAAGCCTTTCATACTAGCTAAATTTGGCTTTATCTTATTAAGTACACAAAATAAAATATAATGTTTGATTACATATAGTCGTTTCTTAAAAGGTACTCCTACCATATCTTGCATTGTTAAAATTTCTTCAAAATATTTAAGATATCCTTTAGGATTCTTTTTAAATACTTGGTCTATATTTTTCGAATAACCATCTTTTTGGTATTCACATATCATAACGGGTTCATTATAACATTTTATCCTATAGTTTAAATCCATTTTATGATACATTCTAGCTTCTGTAACAAATTTCTCTTCGCCTTCTAAAACATAACTATAATTTTTTCTTCTGTCTTTAAAAAAAGCTATTGCCTTCTCGCCATCTTCTAATTCTTTAAAATACAAATCAAACATTGTAGTTTTCTGTTTTTTAAATTCATTTCCTATATTATTACCATTTTGATCATACTTTAAAAAACATAATCCATATAAGTCTTTTTCATACTTAGATTCTTCATATGCATCTTTAAGATATAAAAATGCATTTTCTGCAAAATAATCATCAGAATCACATTCGATTATCAAATCTCCTCTTACATAGTCCATCAAATGATTAATTGCTGCCATTTTGCCTTGATTTACTTGTTTTAAATATCTTATATAAATCTTATTTTCATCTCTCATGTTACTAATAATTTTTTCTGTATCATCATTTGAGCCATCATCCATTATTAGCCATTCTACATCTATATTAGTTTTTAAATTTTTTATTATACTTTCATATAACCTCTGTAGTAAATCTCCCCTATTAAAAGTCGCTGTTAAAATTGATAGTTTCATAATTATGCCTCACATTTTTTATATATTTATTGTTTTTACCTCTTCTAAAAGTTTTTCTAATTTTGTAATTATCTTACTATTATCATACTTTTCTTGCTTATTAGAAAAACTTTTTATTTTCTTTTGTAGCACTTCTTTAATTTCAGCATATATAGCTTCTTCATTATTATTAACAATTATAGAATTTTCGTAATTTTGGACTGCTTCCCTTGCTGCTGTATCTGTTATTATTATTGGCTTATTTAATATTTTAGCCTCTTCTATTACCATTCCATAACCTTCAAATTCAGAAAGCAAGCAAAAAAATTGTGCTTGTTTCATATATGGGTATGGGTTTTCCTTCTTACCCAAAAGATGAAATGTATTTTGGACGTTTAGCTCTTGTATTAATTTTTCTAAGTTTTCCCTTTCTGGTCCATCTCCTATTACATAAAATTCATGCATAAAATTATTATCTATAAGTTTTTTATGTACCCTAATAATTCTATCTATTGCTTTTTGTTTAGTTAGTCTCGCTACTGTTAAAAATGTAGTTGTTTTGTCATTTAAAGAGTCTTCTATCTTTTCTTCTGCCCCTTCTATAACATTTTGTGGATTTATGTAATTATATATAACTCTTTTATGTACTGGTTGCAAATATTCATCTCTTACATCTTTATAAATTTCTGTAAATTTATCACGATTGTCTTTACTTACAAATACTAAAGTTTGGTATTTTCCATATGTCTTTTTGTCTATAGCCACTTTAAGTTTTGCCTTAATGTCTTTTCCAAATACTTGAGTAATATCATTATGCACCCATGCAATTTTTCGTGTATTTTTATTTTTTACTCCAAAAAGCCTTGTAATCGACCCTTCTAGGAAGGCTATTTCTATGTCATAGTCCCCTTTAATATATTTTTTATAAAAACTTTTTTTAAATAACAATAACTTTAAAGCAGTAAGCTTCTTCTTAAAGTTTGACATATCATTAAATTGAAAATCATATATACTTTTTAATTTTACTTTTGAATTTAATTTCTTCTCGAATTCTCCTTTTGCATATATTGTAAGTATTGTAACAGCGTACTTTTTGCTTAATTCATTTGCTAAATCAACTAGAACCTTTTCTGCTCCTCCTAATGTAAGGCTAGTTATTCCAAATAAAATTTTCTTCATATTTTATCTCCTATACTTTTTATTTTGCTTCTCCTTGTTCTTTTTTTATAGCAAATATTTTATTTATTAATAAGGCACATATAACTGCTATAACTGTAGATACTGACATGTTAAAGAATACATATCCAGAAAATACAGATATCGCAAAAGCTAAGCCTATTCCTAACACATACATAATGTATTCTGAATCAATATTTTTTATTTTCCTTATTCCAAAATATATTCCATATACAAAAATCGCTAAAAATGGACCAAAATATAGTATAAATCCTAATATTCCAAAATTGAATAAGAATGCTGGTATATCCATTTCTAATACTAATTCTCTATATTGGTTCATATATCCATTTCCAAATATTATTAATAATGGATTAGCTTGATTTTTTACAAGAAGTGCATTGTATATTAATTGTTGCATACGTTGATCATTATTGCTTATTCCCCACTTATTTGCTATATCATATAATTCTAATACAGACTTCTTTTGAGCTTCGTTCATGTATGTGTCTTCTATTTCGTCATTATCTATTTTTTCTTTAATTTCCATTAAACTTCCTGTAATATGTGCTTCTTGACTTGTTGATTCATCTACTATATCTGATTCTATTTCTTGTAAGTGTTTTCTTCTTTCTATAGTATTTGAACCAACAAGAGCAATAACAACTACCACTAGGGCTATTGCTCCAATTCCGCCTAAAATTACTTTTTTATTAATCTTTGCTTTCTTTATTATCTTTCCGCACAATCTCTGCAAATATAAATGATAGTAATGCAACAATAAATCCAAATAAGCCTACTCTTGTTCCTATTAACATACAT
>OIZW01001273.1_pt1 | contig 16226 bp, 14 predicted proteins | sample 1588581 | NCBI WGS metagenome assembly OIZW01 (sample SAMN03283266) | human gut metagenome | biome: human-associated habitat; material: feces | host: Homo sapiens | place: USA | collected 2013 | reverse complement strand
GCCGGGGACAGAGTGGGATTCCAGATTTGTATTCTTTAGAGGCGCAGATAGAGTGCTATGAGCCTGAACAACCGGAAGAACCAAATGATAGGACATTCTTTGGTTATAAAGATAGATTTAGTGAAAGAGAATACAATGATAAATAAAATCGAGAGAAAAAATATTTATTTCGTGAGGTTTCTGTGACATTTGGGTGATACTCTAAAAAGAAAAAGGATGTGATATGATGCATATTTTGGTAGTCGAAGATGACCACTTGTTAAATAATACGTTATGCTATAACTTAAACACCGCTGGATACAAGGTGGATTCTGCGTTATGCAAGCAGGAAGCAGAAAACTATATTGAGAAACAGAAGTATGAGCTGATTGTACTGGATGTAAATCTGCCGGATGGGAATGGTTTTGATTTCTGCAGGGAGGTAAAAGAGCGCTGTCCGGAGACTGCGGTGATTTTTCTGACCGCAAATGATATGGAAAGTGATATGCTAAAAGGCTATGAACTGGGAGCCGATGATTATGTGACAAAGCCATTTCCCATGAGTGTGTTTCAGAAGAAACTGGCGGCATTGCTGAGTCGAATTGCAAAGCAGTCTGAAGAAGATAAATATAATGATGGAACATTCGCTATTGATTTTAAAGAAATGACGGCTTCACTGGCGGGAAAAGCGTTGGTGTTTACCCCGCTGGAATACCGTCTGCTTAAAATCTTTACGAAGAATCCGCAAAATGTATTAACCCGTCAGATGTTATTGGAAAGGCTGTGGGATATTGATGAGAACTTTGTGGATGAACATGCACTGACGGTAGCGGTCAGCAGAGTAAGAAATAAGATTGAGACCAACGGACAGCAGTATATCAAAACGGTCTATGGTATGGGATATATGTGGGTGGGAGGTGTGCAGAAATGAGGCGAAAAAATCATCTTTCCATCAATCATATCTGTCTCCTCTTAGGAGTGGTGTTATGGATGGTAGCCATCGGAATCAGTATCGCTGTATTGTGGATCACCGGAAATGTAGTTGCCACCTTGAGTGTATTGGGCTTTGGTGTGTTTGCGTTTGGCTGCGGAGTGCTTTTTGTAAGGATTGTCCGGAAAAAACTGGTCTTATTTTCCGACCAGCTTTGTGAATTATTAGACGGGATGATGTCTGGGAAAGAGGAACTGCCGGGAGAGAGACAGCAGGAGGAAGGGCTATTTTATAAAATTCATTACCGTTTGAAACGACTGTATGAGGTCATGCAGGAGAACCGGAATCACATTGCAAAAGAAAGGGAAGATTTGCAGGAGTTGATTTCTGACATTTCTCATCAGGTCAAGACACCTATTGCAAACCTGAAAATGATCAACAATACGCTGTTGGAGCAAGAAGTTCCGGCACAGAAACAACAGGAATTTTTGACAGCACAGAGCAGCCAGTTGGACAAACTGGATTTTCTGATGCAGGCGATGATCAAAACGTCCCGATTGGAAACGGGAGTGATTTCTTTGGAACAAAAAGAACAGTCAATTTATGAAACATTAGCGGCAGCGCTGGGCGGTATTTTCTTAAATGCAGAGAAAAAGAAGATTGATGTGCAGGTAGACTGTCCGGAGGGACTGCTGGTTTCCCATGACCGGAAGTGGACCACAGAAGCTTTGTTTAACATTTTAGATAATGCAGTGAAGTATACTCCGGAGGGTGGAAACATCTGGGTATCGGTGGAATGTTGGGAAATGTATGTAAAGATTGACATTACAGATAATGGAATCGGAATTTCCGAAGAACATCAGGGAACGATCTTCAAACGATTTTATCGGGAGGATACGGTACATGATGCAGAAGGAATCGGGATCGGACTGTATCTTGCCCGTGAGATTATCTCACTTCAGGGCGGGTACATTGTGGTGTCTTCCAATCCGGGGAAAGGTTCTACGTTTTCGGTGCGTCTCCTGAGAAAATAGGAGGAAAAGTTGAAATGTCACAAGATTGTGACATTTCAGCCCCAAAAACAGCGAAATTTCTTTGTTTTCGTGACATTTCTGTGAGGTTTGGTCGTTACAATAAGGATAACAAAAAGAAAGGACGGTGTTCGTATGAATATCTTAGAAACGACTGAACTGAAAAAATATTATGGAAAAGAACCAAATATCACAAAAGCACTGGATGGGGTGAACCTTTCCGTAGAAAAAGGAGAATTTGTTGCTATTGTGGGAACTTCCGGCAGCGGTAAATCTACTTTACTTAATATGATCGGTGGTCTGGATGTTCCGACTTCCGGGAAAGTTTTTGTGGATGGAACAGAATTATCCAAATTGAATGAGGAGCAGTTGACCATTTTCCGAAGAAGAAAAATCGGATTTGTTTTCCAGAACTACAATCTGGTGCCGGTTTTGAATGTATATGAGAATATTGCACTTCCGGTAGAACTGGACGGAGGAAAGGTAGACAAAAACTTTTTAGAGGAAGTTGTGGGATTCTTAGGACTGAAAGAGAAGTTAAACAGTATGCCGAATAATTTATCTGGCGGTCAGCAGCAGAGAGTTGCCATCGCACGTGCACTCATTGCCCGTCCGACGATTGTGTTAGCAGACGAACCGACTGGGAACCTGGACAGCAAGACCAGTATGGACGTGTTAGGTCTGATGAAAACAAGCAGCTACAAATTTAAGCAGACCCTTGTAATGATTACTCATAATGACGAGATTGCCCAGCTTGCTGACCGGATTATCCATATCGAAGATGGAAAGATCGTGCAGTAAGGAGGCGGGACTATGAGTGATGTTCTATTTGGTAACAACAATAAGGCAGTAATCAAAAAGGTGGCGAACCGTAACTTTCATAGTAATAAGAAACGGAATATCCTTGCAGTCATCGCCATAGCCCTGACTACGTTTCTTCTGACCGCAGTGCTGACCATCGGGTTTGGTGCAAAAAACACCATGCAGTATAGTGAGGCGAGGCTATTAGGTTCGCAAGCGGATGCTCTGGTGCAGGGAATGACAAAAGAACAGGCAGAGCAGTTAAAAGAAAACGCCATGTTTGAAAAAGCGGGAATCCAGATCGGAATTGCATTTTTAGAAAATACAAAGCAGCTTAATGTGGAACTGGACTACGCAGATGAAACATTGATGGAAGTCTGTTTTATGATACCAAATATCGGAACCATACCAAAGGCTGAGAATGAGGTGCTGGTATCTGCAAATGTGCTGGAAGATCTGGGAATTCCGAAAGAAGCGGGGGAGATGCTTCCGGTTGATTTAAAAGTAGACGGAAAAATCGAACATTTTGATATGAAAGTATCCGGTATCTATGAACCGGTAAAAAATGATGTGGGATATGTTATGGTGTCCCAGGCATTTTTAGAAGAACAGGAAGAAATGGTTTCGTCTCTTCGGAAAGACAGAGAAAATAGTAACTACTATAATGCCCAGGTGATTTTGAAAGATCCGGCGATGGCAGAAGAGCGGATTGGAGAATTTGTTCGCAGTATCGGAGGAAATCCGGATGATCCGGAAGCGGAAAATTATGTAAGGATTGCACCGACACCAGTTGCTGCACAGAGCGATGGGAATCTGGTCGTATGGCTGGCAGCAGGCGTATTTGGAATTCTGTTTATGTTCTGCGGTTATCTTCTAATCTACAACGTATTTGATATGAGTGTGACCAATGATGTGAGACAATACGGACTTCTCCGAACGATCGGAACGACACCGAAGCAGGTGAAAGGTCTGGTGAGAAAACAGGCAATGTATCTGTTTCTGATTGGTACACCGATCGGAGTGCTCCTTGGAATTTTACTTGGAAAAGGAATGCTTCCGGCAGTACTTCAGATGTTTGTAGCGGAACTGGGAGAAAAGAATGTGGTCGTCGGTTCGCTTCCGTATCTTCCGATTATCATTGGTTCTGTTCTATTTTCTGCGCTGACCGTATGGATCAGTACAAGAAAATCAGCAAAGAAGGCATCCCGAATTTCTCCGATTGAAGCTGTTCGATATGCGGAACAGAGTATAGGAAAGATTAAGGAGCACAAGCACGTAAAAGGGGCGTTACTTCCACGTATGGCGAAAGCGAATGTGCAGAGAAATAAGGGACGAATGGTATTGGTCATTGTCTCTCTGATGCTGAGTATTATCTTGTTGAATTCCGTATTTATGTTTGCCGGAAGTTTTGATGAAGAGGTGTATGTGGAACGACAGATGAGAAGTGATTTTGCAGTCTATACAGCAGAGGCAGGATTGATGCAGAAAGGGTTTACTGGACACAGCGCCGCACTGCCGGAAAATGTGGCAGAAGCAGTTACACAGCACCCAGGCATCAAGAATGTAACAAAGATGTATCGGAATACTTATGAGGATAATCACATTTCCTGTGATTGGGGTGTGACCTATGGGAAAATAGATAATACGTATCGAAACAGTATTCCGGAAAACATGGATGTAGGATGGAGTGAGGATGATCACCATGCAGCTTTGAGCCGAGATGGCAGACCGCTGGGAAATATATATGGAATTTCCGAGAATCTGATTGCCAAGTTAGATATTCTAGAGGGAGAGAAAGACAAATCCATCTTGAAAGAAAAGATTCAAAACGAAAATGGAATTATTTTAATTTCTGACTATACTGACAAAGGAGAATTTACTGAACTTTCGGAAACTAAGTATGAAAATATCCAAGTGGGAGATGAAATTCAGTTTTATGAAAATGGCGTCCCGACAGAAACATTTACGGTGCTTGCCAAGGCGGCTACAGAAGATATGGAAGCAGGTGGTTTATCTGGATCAGGGAATAATATACTTTCAGATATTGGTGGACCTGTTATGTACATGTCTGAGGAGCATTTCAAAGAGATTTATGAAAATCCGCCGCTTTACTGTGTTTTGTTTGATACGGAAAAAGAGTATGAGCAGGAGATGGAGGACTATTTGTCAGAGTACACAACCCAGAAAAACATGGATGTTCTCTATCAGTCAGTAGATAAACTGGGCGCTACCGTTCAGACAACGAAAAATACAGTTCTTTTGATTGGCGGTCTGATCGGAGGAATCTTTGCATTGGTTGGTATCATCAATCTGATGAATCTGATTATGACGAGCATTGTGACAAGGCGACATGAGTTTGCGTCTATGCAGAGTATCGGAATGACAACAAAGCAGCTTCGTAGAATGGTGATGACAGAAAGTCTTTCCTATGTGCTGAGGGCAGGCGTGATTGGAACCGTAGTTGCAGTAGTTTTGGGAGTAACTGCAGTGAAACTTTTAGTAGAAAATGGTCCGATTTGGTATATGACTTTCCATCTGACCATCCTTCCAGCAATTTTGTTATCTCTTATTTATATCGTGCTGGCGCTTATTATTCCGATGGTTTCTCTTCGATTCCTGAACCGACAGAGTATTGTGGAGCGACTAAGAACAGGAGAATAGGAGATGAGGTTATGAATGATTTATTATTTGGTAACAATAATGCAGAAATAGTTAAGAGGTTATCACAACGTTATTTTAAGAAAAATAGAATCCGGAATATTGCGGCAATATTGGCGATTATGTTGACCGCGTTTCTATTTACTTCTGTTACTTCATTGGCATTTGGTGTAGTATCTTCCTTTCAGTATTCCTTGCAGATGCAAAAGGGTAGCAAGGCAGATGGAACATTGGGGTATATGACAGAGGAGCAATTTCAACAGCTTGTAGATAGTGATTTTGTAGAGATAGCAGGACATAGGCGTGTTGTTGGTTATGCAAGTAATGCGCAGGGGCATTCTGTTGAAATTAACTATGCTGATGACATACAACAAGAACTAACTTTTTGTAAACCAACACATGGTAAATCGCCACAAAAATCAAACGAAATTGCAACTACGGAGTTGGCTTTAAAAGCACTTGGTGTGAGGCCGGAAATTGGTGCCTCAGTTCCTTTGGAGATTGAATTACGCGGGAAAATTTACCATTATGACATGGTGCTTTCAGGCTGGTGGGAGGCAAGCAATGATTCTCTTAGCGTTGCAATTATTTCTGAACAATTTTTAGAAGAAAACAAGGAACTGTTAAAAAATACCTATGCAGTAGACCATGAAATTGCAGGTGTTACTTTTTCAGATGTTGTATTGAAAGACAAAGTAAATATTAAGAAGCAATTAGACGAGTTTGTTTATTCTATTGGTGGAAATCCAGAGGATATGAATGCAGATAATTTTATCCTATCAACAGAGAATCAGATGTCAAAAGAAATGATTACATCAAATTCTATTTTATTTGCAGTGATATTTATTTTGATGTTTGTTATATGTGGTTATTTACTAATCCACAATATTTTTGATATTTCTGTTATGCAAGATGTACGTCAATATGGATTGTTGCGGACATTAGGTACTTCTACACGTCAAATTAAGAAAATTGTTAATCGTCAGGCAGTTATGCTTACACTGATTGGATTGCCTATTGGATTGATTATGGGATTTTTTGTAGGATGGATATTGCTTCCAATAGCAATGCGGCTTCTTAATCTTGAACATGCTATGTCAGGTACGAAAGTTTCCACATCTCCATTGATTTTCATTATTGCAATTGTATTTACGATTTTTACAGTCTTTATTAGTACACGGAAGCCGGTAAAAAAAGCGGCAAAAATTTCTCCGATAGAAGCGATTCGTTATACTGATCAGGGACATTATAAGAAAAGAATAATTAAGCGTACTAATGGTGGGAAATTGGCTCATATGGCATTTTCAAATTTAGGGAGAAATAAGAAGAGATCGGGATTTATTATCATATCTATGTTGTTGTGTATTGTACTGCTCAATTCAATTATTATAATAACACAGAGTATGGATGAGGAAAAAGCCGTTAAACGTACTACTAAGACTGATTTTACGGTTTATAATTCAATTACGCTTGATATGAGTCAAGGATTTCGATTGCATGAAGATACACTTTCTCAACAGGCAGTGGATTTGATTTGCAAGCAACCAGGAGTACAAAATGAACGGTATCTTTATAGAAATACAACAGATGATAGAAATGTATTGGTAGATTATGGATTTGAAAATTTAGTTTGTGAGTCCACATTTACAGATGATTCTGGTATCGTGCAGAAGGATTGTAATGGATATAACTTAACGACAGTCAATGAGAGTGAAAATCGTTATTTAGGGAATGTCATGGGAGCTTCTGAAAACTTTTGGAATGATATTCTTGTTTTTGAAGGTGAGAAAGATAGGAATGTTCTGAAGGAGAAAATGATAACAGGAGAATATGTGATTATAGGATGTACTATGGATCGATCAACGGAAGAGCCAGATAGTACGCCGCTGACAGATGAGTTACAAGTTGGAGACAGTATTTCTTTTTACAAAGACGGTGAACTGGTTAAGACATGTACGATTCTTGCGAAAGCAATTATGGTAGGAACAGAATTAGAAACGCCGATGGGAACTTCAGCACAAATGAATATTGGAGGGGATGCTCCTTTTGTTTATTTATCAGATAACGCCTTCAAACAAATTTATGATGTTCCGACATTATTGAGTTACGGATTTAATGTAGATAAAACAATGCAAGCACAGATGGAAGAATTTTTAAATGACTATAAAGAAAATGATTCATCCGTTGCTTATACATCTACAAAATTGTTAAAGGAGCAGATGTATGCACAGAGGGATATACTTCTAATTGTAGGCGGTATGATAGGAGCTATTATGGCATTTGCCGGACTGATTAACTTTACTAATATGATGGTTACCAATATTATTACCCGCCGCCATGAATTTGCAGCAATGCAGAGTATCGGCATGACAAACCGTCAGCTTCGCAGACTGATTGTGGATGAGGGCTTATATTATGCGGCAGGTGCGGATGTGATCGGCGGTCTGCTTGCAGCAATTTTAGGGATGACAGTCTTGAAAAACGTACTCAATTCTCCATCCATGTGGTATTTTACCCTGCGGTTTACACTGGTTCCGGCATTCTTCATCGCAGTGATCTATTTGATCTTGGCGGCGATCATTCCGGTGGTTGTCTTACATTTCTTCAATAAAGGCAGTGTGGTAGAAAGGCTGCGGACAGAATAAACAATCAGAAAGAATCAAGGCAGGTGATGCGGATGGGAAAATCGTAATTTTATCTGTTCCAGACACCAAAGAAGATATACTGAAGAAAATCCTGGAGGCAGTAGAAGGTTCGGCTGATGTAGAGGACCGGACGCTACCTTCAGAAAAAATAGAACTGGCAGATCTGCAGATTTTACTTCCAGAAAAGACGGTTTATCGGAATGGGCAGGAAATTCTGCTCAAGCGTCACGAATTTGACATCTTAGTGTACCTTGCCGGGCATCCGGGCTGGATACGCTCCAAAGAACAAATCTACGATGCAGTTTGGACAGAAGAAGTCATGGACTATGAAAATGCAGTCATGTGGTGCATCAGCCAGCTTAGGAAGAAACTGGGGAATAACCCGAAAGGAAGTCCTTATATTAAAACCGTTTGGGGTGTAGGATATAAATTTAATTCTGGGATTTAAAAGAAAAGCGGTACTGGTTGAAAATCAGTGCTGCTTTTGTTAAAAAAGAGTTTGGGGGTGAATAAATGGAACAAATAAAACATCCTAGACAAAGTTTATCTCTCAAAAAAATCCTTGCTCTCTATGTACTTGTTTCTATTCTAGTTGCTCTTTTTCTTTCCGTAGCGACTTTTTCTATATGTAATACTACTGTTGAAAGCATTAGAGCTTCGTATCATATATCCGGTGAAAAATATTATTTAACGAATGAGCAAAGGGAACGGTTTGGTGAAGGTGCTTATATTAGTGATGTCCAAGATCCATTGTATAAACAGGATGAGCATGCAATCATCACTTTTGAAACAATTCCCGTAATTGCAGCTCCTATCTATTTTTCACTATGCATTATTGCTGCTATGTTACTTTTTTATAGAAACAATCTGAAGAAACCGTTTGAGGAATTATGGGTAGCATCTGAAAAAATAGCAAACAATGACTTAAATATCTTTATTGATTATGATAGGGAAGATGAATTAGGGAAGATATGCACAGCTTTTAAAATGATGCGAACAACTCTCGAAGACAATTTTTCTAAAATGTGGAGACAAGTTGAAGAACGAAAAGAACTCAATGCTACATTTGCTCATGATCTGCGAACACCTCTTACTGTCTTAAAGGGTTACAATGATATGTTACAAGATAGCGATAATTCACAGACACGAAGAATCGCTGTTACAATGAGTAAGAATATTTCTCGCATAGAACACTATGTGGGCAGCATGAGTAACCTTAGACGTATGGAAGAGACGTTACCAGTATGCAAAGAAATACCATTACAGTCATTTATATCTTCTTTGTATGAAAACGCAAAAATTGTATGCGAGAAAAATGGAAAGAATTTGCTCCTGCAGAATAATATATCTGTTTCAAAAGTAGCGCTTGATAGCACATTTATTACACAGGTATGCAGTCATTTGATCTCCAATGCTGTTCGATATGCCAGGACGCAAGTAACGATGTCAATTTCTTCGGATAATAATGGGTTCCTACTTTCTGTATCAGATGATGGGGAAGGGTTTCACAAAAGCAGTCTGCTAAGAGCCACAGATCCGTATTTCACAGAGAAAAGTGATTCTGAGCATTTAGGACTTGGACTTTATATTTGTAGGGTGCTTTGTAAACTTCACAATGGGTATTTGAAAATTGCAAATACTGCAGATGGGGCAAAGGTATCTGCATATTTCAAAAGTCCTGATTCATAAATGAAAATAGGTCTTCGAACTGTTATATATGAAAAACGTTTTGTGATGTAGGATATAAATTGAGTCGTGGATTGTAAGAAGAAAGCGGTGCTGCATGTGGGCAGTACCGCTTTCGATATGGTATATTAGTTTATTTGAGTTCCAGAAAGATTTAGTTGTTTATGGAGAGAAAGCGCCATAAACAGACTGATAAGAAAAGAAAGGACATCAGCGATTGGCTGTGCGTACAAAACTCCATTTAATCCCCAGATGGATGGAAGAATGACAATAACAGGGATAAAGCAGATTCCTTGTCTGCATGCCCCAAGTAAAAAGCCTTCTTTTCCTTTCCCCAATGCAAGGAAAAGAGAAGAATACACTGTGTAATAGCCAAAAAGCATAAAAGTAATACCGTTGATGCGTAAGGAATTAGCTCCGATGTGGATCATTTCTACATTTCCGGTTGTAAATTGTGAAACGATTTGTGTTGGAAAGAGGAAAAAACCAAAGCCTACAACGACACAAAAAATCGTTGACCAGAGGATTGAGGTTTTGATTGCCTGGCGCAGTCGTTCATATTTCTTTGCACCATAGCTATATCCTGCAATGGGCTGGAATCCTTTAATAAAGCCGAATACAGTCAGACTACCCATAGAAACAAGCCGGGTAACAACACCCATTCCGGCGATAGCTGCATCTCCATAAGTACCGGAAGCATTGTTGATTAGAGAAATGGAAAGGCTTGTTAATAGTTGAAATACAAGGGTAGGTACTCCAATTTTGAATATTTCTGAAAAAATCTCTTTGGAAAAGGAACAGTCTTTTAGGCGGAAACGAAAAATACTCTTTTTGCTGAAAAGGTAGTATAGATAAACGAGTGTAGATACTACTTGTGAAATCGCAGTTGCAATGGCTGCACCTGCAACACCCAAATCAAAGGTATAGATAAAAATCGGATCTAAAGCGATGTTCAGGATTGCTCCAGTCAGCAGGGCAAGCATTGTAGTTTTAGCGGCGCCCTCACTTGTGACAATATTGTTCATGGTAACATTAAATACATTGAAAATACAAGAAATAATATAAATTCCTGCATAGGTCATTGCGTAAGGAAGAATGCTTTTGGTTGCACCGAGAAGAATTAAAATAGGCTTCAAGAATACAACACAGAAAAGAATGAGAATGATACCTATGGTTAAACTGCAATAGAGAGAAGTGCTTGCAACTTTATTCGCCTGTTCCTCTTTCCTCTGTCCTAATAGCCGTGAAATATAGGATGCTGCTCCGTTTCCAAATAGTAATCCCAAACCGACAACAACTTGTCCAAGAGGGTAAACGATAGAAATTGCACCCATTTGACTTTCCCCTAGTCCGCCGACAAAGTATGCGTCCACAAGGTTGTACAAAGCATTGATCAACATTCCGATCATGGTTGGAATTCCCATAGCCAAGAGCGCTTTTGCAACAGGTGCATTTCCAAGTAATTCCATTTTCTGTTTTTGATTGTTCATAATGTGTAACTCCTTTCACTTGACATGTAATATAAAATATACTACTATAAAATATAGTAATTGAAATGCAAAAGATATACTACTATAATTTATAGTAATTGTCAAGAAGGAAGGAGAAAAATAAATGGCGACCATTGACTTAATCGTGTTAGGAATGTTAAAAAAAGAGGAATTAAGTGCTTATGATATTCAAAAACTGGTGGAATACCGGAATATCTCAAAATGGGTAAAGATCAGCACGCCTTCTATTTATAAAAAAGTGATTCAGTTAGAACAGAAAGGCTTGATTTCCAGCCGAACGGAAAAGGAGGGAAATATGCCGGAAAAAGCAGTATATTCTTTAACGGAAAACGGAGAGATAGAGTTTGAAAAATTGATGCACGAAATTTCTAAAAAGCCAATCCATCTGTTTTTGGATTTCAATGCTGTTATCGTAAACTTAGAGAGCATGCCAAAAGAAGAGCAGAGGGAATGCCTGGAAGAGATAGAAATGAATATAGATATTCTTTTAAATTATTTGGAAAATAATCAGAAGTTGAAAGAAAAAGCAGAGGATGTTCCAGCAACAGGTATGGCGGTACTTTGTCAACAGATTACATTGGCACAGGCAATTAAGGCATGGATTGACACATTAAAAGAGGAGCTTCAGTAATTGAGAAAAATAGTATAGTCAGAAGTTTACTATATTAAAAATTAGAATCATTTGTGAGAGGTGATATGTATGGGGAAGTTCTAATTTTATCTGTCCCAGATACACAAGAAGATATATTGAAGAAAATCCTGAAGGCAGTAGAAGGTTCTGCAGATATAGAAGATCGGACGTTACCTTCAGAAAAAATAGAACAAGGAGATCTGCAGATTTTACTTCCAGAAAAGAAGGTTTATCGGAATGGGCAGGAAATTCCACTTAACCGACATGAATTTGACACGTTAGTTTATCTTGTTAGGCATCCGGGCTGGGTTCAATCCAAAGAACAAATTTATGAGGCAGTCTGGACAGAGGAAGTAGAGAATTATGAAAATGCGGTCATGTGGTGCATCAGTCGGCTTCGGAAGAAGCTGGAGCCGGATCCGGACAGACTGCAATATGTCCATACTGTAAAAGGTGTAGGTTATAAGTTTGAGTATCATCCAATAAGTGAATAAATGAAAGATAAGTCGGCAGTTTTTGGATAAACTGCCGGCTTTGCTTATGTGGCAATATTGTTTGATTTTGTGTGGATAGAGAAAAATCCTTGTGCTACAATATCTGATTAGAGGAGATGAAACAGCATGAATAAAAATATGAAAACTTATAAATCGTTGATTGAATATATGTATGGGAAGTGTTAGAGATGAAACGGGAAGAAATTTTTGAATATGTAAATAAGCAGTATGGATCAATTCCGGAATATCTCTGGAGGAGTTCTCCAAAGAGTGCAATTCTTCGACATAAGAATGGAAAATGGTATGCAGCTATTATGCGGGTTGAAAAATCCAAACTGGGATTAAAAGAGGATGGAGAGGTAGAAATCATCAATGTGAAATGTGAACCGGATATGGTGAGTTTGCTGACACAGACGTATGGTTTCCTTCCAGGCTATCACATGAATAAGAAATACTGGATTACCATGCTGTTGGATGGAAGTGTGAGTGAGGCAAAAATACTGGATTTTCTGGATATGAGTTATGATTTGATTGATAGAAAGTGATAATAGTGTGAGCAGTTGATATGCTAGTTGATATTAGAAAGGTACGGAGTTATGTCATGAATAGAATTTTAATTATAGATGATGATAAGGAATTATGTACATTGATTAAACGCAGTGTGTGTGCGGAGAATATCGAAGCAGATATTTGTAATACAGGAAGAGAAGGAATCCAACAGTTAAAAGAACAGGAGTATCAGCTTGTAATTTTAGATGTGATGATGCCGGGGATGGATGGGTTTGAAACATTAGAAGAAATCCGGAAAGAATATAGTTTGCCAATTTTGATGTTTACAGCGAAAAATGATAGTGCATCTAAAGTAAAGGGATTACGAGCAGGTGCAGATGATTACCTGACAAAACCATTTGATATGGATGAGCTGATCGCAAGAATTGTTTCTCTTATCCGCCGCTATACACGCTTTAATCAGCAGGAGGACATACAGCAGCTTACTTTTGAAGGTCTGAAAATTGATATTGATAACCGCTGTATTACAACGGAGAATGGGATGTTTGAACTTCCGCCAAAGGAGTTCGATTTGTTGTTGTTTTGTGCGAAAAATCAGGGTAAGATATTGACGAAACAGCAGATATATGAATCTGTTTGGGGAGAAGAGTATGTTTATGATGACAGTAATATTATGGCGATCATCAGCCGACTTCGGAAGAAAATAGAAGTAAATCCGGGACAACCGAAATATATTCAGACGATTAAGGGGATCGGATACCGTTTTAATAAGGAGGTATGAGTATATGCAGGTAATGATTGTTTTATCAGTTGGAGTGAGTATCATTACTATATTATCTGCCTGTTTTATCCTACGGCGTGTAAAAAAGCAGATTATGGAAATGACAGAGGCATTGCATGATGTAAAAGAAGGAAATGGAAACCGACGGATTTTATCGGCTGCAAATGAGTTAGTTGCTCCGCTTGCTTATGAAATGAATGAGATCATTGTATCTTATGAAAACAGGCTTTCTAAAGTAAGGCAGGCAGAAGAAACGAACCGTCAGCTGATGACTAGCCTTTCCCATGATGTCAGAACACCTCTTACAACTCTGATTGGTTATCTTGATGCAGCGCATAAAGGAATTGTTATAGGAAAAGATCGTGATGAGTATGTCGAAACGGCTCGGAGAAAAGCGTATGACTTAAAGGAATATATTGATGTGCTTTTTGATTGGTTCAAATTGAATTCTGATGAATTTTCTATGGAAATAGAAGTGGTGGAAATTGCAGAACTGACAAGAAATATTTTGATCGATTGGATACCGGTATTTGAAGATAAACAGATAGAATATAACATTGATATACCGGAACAGCCATTTCGGGTAAAGCTTGATATGGACAGTTACATGCGGATTTTAAACAATTTGATTCAAAATGTGCTTTCACATAGCCAGGCAGACAGATTAGGAATTACCATGCAAAAACAGAAAGAAACTGTACAGATTTTTTTAGAGGATAACGGTATCGGGATTGGGAAAGAAGACCTAAAGCATATTTTTGAACGACTTTATAAATGTGATAAAGGGCGATCTGAAAAAGGAAGTGGTCTTGGACTATCTATTGTATATCAGCTTGTAGAGAAAATGAATGGTAAAATAACAGCAGAAAGTGCAGAAGGAAAAGGAACGGTGTTTATTGTTACATTTCCACTGCTTTAGGACTCTCGCTTTTGTGGCGGGAGCCTTTATTTTCATATTGATGTTAGCATTGTGGAAAAAAGAGATTAAATGCAAGGTTAATGCAAGGGCATTGCAAGGTTAGTGCAAGACTGGTGTGATAGAATACTCCACAGAACAGGAGGTTTGAATATGAATAAGTACATTATTGAAACAAAAAATCTTACAAAGAAATATGGTTCACAAAAAAGTGTGGCTGACTTGAATATCCATGTGCAGAGAGGCAGGATTTATGGTCTGCTCGGGAGAAACGGAGCAGGAAAAACAACGACTATGAAGATGTTGCTCGGACTTACCAAACCAACGTCCGGCGAAGTGAAAATATGGGGAAAAGATTTACAAGGAAATGAAAAAAAACTGTTGCCGCGTATTGGAAGTTTGATTGAGTCCCCTGGCTTTTATCCGAATCTGACTGCAACTGAGAATTTGCGTATTTTTGCTACACTTCGTGGAGTTCCTAACAATCATGCGATTCAAGATGCTTTGAATTTGGTGGGATTACCTTACAAAGATAAAAAATTGTTTTCGCAATATTCTTTGGGAATGAAGCAGCGTTTGGCGATTGCACTTGCGGTTATGCATGATCCGGAATTGTTGATTTTGGATGAACCGATCAATGGGCTTGATCCGATAGGAATTGCAGAGGTACGTTCTTTTATTCGTGATCTTTGTGATGTGAGAGGAAAGACAATATTGATCTCTAGCCATATTCTTTCGGAAATCGCATTGCTGGCAGATGATATAGGAATTATTGATCATGGAATCTTGTTAGAAGAAGAGAGCCTTGCAGAGTTAGAGAAAAAAAGCAGTAAGCATATTCGATTTACAATTTCTGATACCGCACAAGCGGCAAGGATTTTGGAACATAAGTTTCATGAAAATCAATTCTCGATTCAGGATGATCATAATTTAAGGCTGCATAATCTTGAGCTGCCGGTAGGAAAGATTGTGACAGCCTTTGTAGAAAATGGATTGGAGGTATCAGAAGCACATACCTGCGAAGAAAGTCTTGAAGATTACTTCAAGCGTGTGACAGGAGGCGAGGGAATTGCTTAAATTAGTGAAATGTGAATTTTTAAAACTGAAGCGGAAAAAGTTTATTCCGTTGGTAATATTGGCAGCTTTTCTTTTTCCGATTCCATTGACATATTTAATGACAACCCCATCCATGATGGAACGATATGTAGATAAAGCGGATGCATTTGACGGATTGTTTAATATGGTACTTGGATATGGTATTCAATTTTTGCTGCCATGTCTGATTGGCGTGATTGCGGCAATGTTGTTTTTTATGGAACGTGATAATGATACATTTAAAAATCTGCGTACAATTCCAGTTACCAGTACACAAATGGTTCTTGCCAAAGTACTTGTATTATTTTTCTTTGGCATTGTTTTTTGTGTAGCGTCTACGATTGTAACTATTTTGTGTGGACTTGGTACATTAGAAGTGTATGGGATTGGATATAAGTTGTTTTTAGCAGTTGAAACAGGAATTTTTATTACTGCCGGTACACTGCCACTGATTGTTTTAGTTGTCTTTTTCAGTAAAACTTACGTTTTTTCTATTTTATTGTGTGTGTTTTACAGTGTGCTGAATATGAGTGCTACTGCATTATTTGATGCACTTC
>OIZW01001264.1_pt1 | contig 16314 bp, 15 predicted proteins | sample 1588581 | NCBI WGS metagenome assembly OIZW01 (sample SAMN03283266) | human gut metagenome | biome: human-associated habitat; material: feces | host: Homo sapiens | place: USA | collected 2013 | reverse complement strand
ATGAGTGAAACATTATTAGAAATAAAAAATTTACACGCAAAGGTAGGAGATAAAGAAATAATAAAAGGATTAAATTTAAAAATAAATAAAGGTGAAGTACATGTAATTATGGGACCAAATGGTGCTGGTAAATCTACACTATCTAATGTAATATTAGCAAATCCAGAATATACACAAACAGAAGGAGATATAATATTAGATGGTGAAAATATAAATGGATTAAAAACAGATGAAAGAGCAAGAAAAGGAATATTTATGTCATTTCAATCACCAAAAGAAATTCCAGGAGTTAGTGTAACAAACTTTTTAAAATATGCCAAAATAGCTACAACAGGAAAGCCAGTTAAAATATTCGAATTTAAAAAAGAATTAGAAAAAAATATGGAAGAATTAAAAATGAGACCAGAATATGCAAACAGAAACTTAAATGTTGGGTTTTCTGGTGGAGAGAAAAAGAAAAATGAAATACTACAAATGCTTACATTAAATCCAAAACTTGCAATCTTAGACGAAACAGATTCAGGACTAGATGTAGATGCTATAAAAACAGTTTCTAAAGGAATAAAGATGTATAGCAATGAAAATAATGGAGTATTAATAATAACTCATGGAACAAAGATTTTACAAGGATTACATGTAGATTATGTACATGTTTTAGTAGATGGAAAAATAATAAAAACAAGTACAGGAGATTTAGCAAGCGAAATCGAAGCAAAAGGATATGAAGAATATAAGAAATAGAGGTGAAAGAATTGGCAGAAAAGAAAACACAAATTAAAGATATTTCCACAAATATATATGACATAAAAAATAAAGATGAATATAGCTATAAATCTAAAAAAGGAATAACTAAAGAAATAGTAGAAGAAATCTCAAAACAAAAGAATGATACACCTTGGATGAGAGAGTTTAGATTAAAAGCATTAGAGACATATAACAAACTAGAACTTCCAACATGGGGACCAAATTTAAATGAATTAAATATGGACGAGATTGCAACATATGTAAGACCAAAAACAGATATGAAAAGCAGTTGGGACGATGTACCAGAAGATATTAAAAATACATTTGATGCTTTAGGAATTCCAGATGCAGAAAGAGAATCTTTAGCAGGTGTTGGTGCACAATATGATTCAGAAGTTGTATACCATAGTATAAAAGAGGATTTAGTAAAACAAGGTGTTATATACACAGACATGGAAACAGCTGTAAGAGACTATGAAGATATAGTAAAAGAACATTTTATGAAATGTGTACCAGTATCAGACCATAAATTTGTAGCATTACATGGAGCTGTTTGGTCAGGAGGATCATTTGTATATGTACCAAAAGGTGTACAAGTAGATATTCCTTTACAATCATATTTTAGATTAAACTCACCAGAATCTGGACAATTTGAACATACTCTGATAATTGTAGATGAAGGAGCAAGTTTACACTTTATAGAAGGTTGTTCTGCACCAAAATATAACAAAGTAAATTTACACGTAGGTTGTGTAGAACTATTTGTTAAGAAAAATGCACATTTAAGATATTCAACAATAGAAAATTGGTCTAAAAATATGATGAACTTAAATACCAAAAGAGCTTTAGTAGAAGAAGGTGGAAAAATAGAATGGGTAACAGGTTCATTTGGTTCAAAAGTTTCTATGTTATATCCAATGGCTGTTTTAAATGGAGCAAATTCTAAAATGGAATATACAGGAATTTCGTTTGCAGGACATGGACAAAATTTAGATACAGGTTTAAAAGTTGTGCATAATGCACCAAATACTTCATCAGTAATTAATTCTAAATCAATATCTAAAGATGGCGGAATTGCAACATTTAGAAGTTTAGAAAGAGTTATGCCAGTTGCTAAAAATTCTAAATTATCTGTATCTTGTGAATCACTAATGTTAGATAATAAATCTAAATCTGATACAATTCCAGTAAGTGATATTAGAACAGAAGAAGTAGAATTTTCACACGAAGCAAAAATAGGAAAAATAAGTGATGAAGAAATATTTTATTTAATGTCAAGAGGAATTTCAGAAGAAGAAGCAAAAGCAATGATAGTAAGAGGATTTGCATATCCTATTTCTAAAGAACTTCCTTTAGAATATGCAGTAGAAATGAATAACTTAATAAATTTAGAATTAGAAGGGAGTATAGGATAATGAAAAATATAATATTAAACGAAACTCCAGTTAGAACATCGAAAAATTATGGAATAAATAATATAGAAATAAAAGACTTTGTAGAGCCAGTTATTAAAGAATTTTCAAATGTGAAAATAACAGATAATGAAAATTGTGTACGTTCAGAAAAAGAAAATATAAATTTAAAATTTGGTTTAGGGGAATATTTCTTAAATCAATCAAATAACCAATCAAATGTAAATTTAAAAATAAATTTAGATAAAAAATTAAAAGAGCCAATTATAATAGAATATAATTTGGACAAATCTAGTAATGTTTTAGTTGATAATATAAATATAGATGCAAAAGAAGATACAAAAGCAAATATAATTGTTATATATAAATCACAAGATGAAATCGATGGATATCATAATGGAATTTTTAATGCACAAATTGGAACAAATGCAAATATTCATGTAACAATTGTAAATTTATTAAATACAAAAATAAATAATTTTTACTCTGTAAATTCTAATATAGAAGATGAAAGCAAAGCATTATTTTCTATGGTAGAGTTTGGTGGAAAATATAATATAGTAAATTATTATGCAAAATTGGCTGGTTACAAATCAGTTAATAAACTACATTCAATCTATTTAGGAAAAGAAGAACAAAAAATAGATTTAAATTATATTACAGAATTATATGGTGAAAAAACAGATGTAGATATAGAAGTAAATGGAGCTTTAAAAGATAAAGCTAGAAAGAATTTTAAAGGTACAATAGATTTTAAAACAGGTTCTAAAAAAGCAAAAGGAAAAGAAAATGAATATTGTACATTACTTTCTGATACATCATATTCTAAAGCATTGCCAATGCTTTTATGTACAGAAGATGATGTAGAAGGAGAACATAGTACAGCAACAGGTAAAGTTGATGAGAAAGAATTATTCTATATTATGACAAGAGGAATAAGCGAAAAAGAAGCAAAGAAAATGATTGTAAAAGCTAAATTTAATTCTGTAATACAAGGAATTAAAGAGGAAGAGATACAAAACTTGATTTTGGAAGAGGTTGATAGGAGGCTAGATTAATGAATCCTGAAACAATTAGAAAAGATTTTAAAATATTCGAAAATAGAGATATTGCATATTTAGATAGTGGTGCAACATCACAAAGACCTTATCAGGTATTAAAAGCAGTAGAAGAATATTATAATAAAAATAATGCAAATCCACATAGAGGAACATATGATTTAAGCATGGATTCTACAGCAGAATATGATAAGGCAAGGGCTAAAGTTGCAAAATTTATAAATGCTAAAAGACCAGAAGAAATAGTATTTACTAAAAATGCTACAGAAGCTTTAAATTTAGTTGCAAATTCTTATGGATTAGACAATCTACAAGAAGGAGATACAGTAGTTATTTCTATTATGGAACATCATTCTAATTTAGTACCTTGGCAAAAGGTAACAAAAATAAAAAATGCTAAATTAGAATATATGTATATAAATGATAATTATGAAATAACTGATGAGGAAATCAATAAAAAAATAACAGAGAAAACAAAAATAGTAAGTATAACAGAGATATCTAATGTTTTAGGTGTAAAAACACCACTAGAAAAAATAATAAAAAGAGCACATGAAGTTGGTGCAATAGTTATTGTTGATGGGTCTCAAAGTGTGCCACACATTAAAGTGGATGTACAAAAAATGGATGCAGATTTCTTTGTATTCTCAGGACATAAATTAATGTCAACAATGGGAATAGGTGTACTTTATGGAAAATATGAATTACTAGATAAAATGACACCTTTCCTTATGGGTGGGGATATGATAGAATATGTTTACGAACAAGAAACAACATTTGCAAAGCCACCATCAAAATTTGAAGCAGGAACACAAAATATTGGTGGAGCAGTTGGACTAGCAGCTGCAATAGAATATCTAGAAAATATAGGCATGGATAATGTAGAAAAAATAGAGAATGAACTTTTGGAATATGCAAAATCTGAAATGACCAAATTAGATTTTGTAGATATATATGCACCAAAGACAAATGAAAATCAAATAGGTGTATTATCATTTAATATAAAAGATGTTCATCCACATGATACAGCAACAATCCTAAGTTCTTGTGGTGTTTGTGTGCGTGCAGGTGACCATTGTGCACAACCATTAATTAGATTTTTAAATCTTCCTGCAACATGTAGAGCAAGCATGTATATCTATAACACTAAAGCAGATATAGATAGATTAATAAAGGCACTTAATAAAGCAAATGATATGTTTAAAAAATGGAGAAAAGCTTAAAACTTAATATTGTAGACAGAATGCTTTAAGAAAGGAATGGACTAATGGATAATTTAGATTCAGTTTATACAGATTTAATTATGGAGCATAGTATGGCATCACATAATAAAAGAAAATTAGATCATCCAGACAAATGCGAACTGGGGCATAATCCAAGCTGTGGTGATGAAATAGAATTAGAAATAAAAATGAATGGTGATGTAATAGAAGATTTAGCATTTACTGGACATGGTTGTGCTATATCACAAGCATCTACTTCTATTATGATAGATACTATAATTGGTAAGACAAAAGAAGAGGCATTAGAAATTATAGATACTTTTATTGGAATGATTAAAAGAGAAATAAAAGATGATGCTGAACTTGAAAAATTAGAAGATGCAATAGCATTTAAAAATGTTTCTAATATGCCTGCAAGGGTTAAATGTGCGGTTTTAGCATGGCATACAATTAAAGATCTGTTAGATAAAGAAAAATAAATTTTGACTAGTAGATTATAATATAAATAGAAAAAGCGGTGGGGAAAGTTCATACCCACCGCCTAAAAGAATGTTTCAGAAGGATTATTTATTACTTTTTCTGTATTCTTCCAAGTCCAGGAAGTTCTATTTTAACAAATCTAAAGGAATTTGACATGGCTTAGTAAACAGAATATAATATAAATATGAATTTTATAAGTTATACGGAGGATAAATAATGGAAAAAGAATTAAAAACTTCGGGAAAAATGACTTGGGCATTTATTTGGAGATTTATATTATACTATATTGTAATATCTATAATTTTAGCAGTTATAGAATATTTTATGTTAGGCAAAGTTAATATGTTAGTATTATCAATATTTTCTATTGTTACAATGGGAATATTAATATTTTTTTCAACAAAACTTGCAACATCAGATGTATTTAAAACAAGAAAAATGGATGATAAAAATTTATTTAAATTTAAAAGAAATATTATAATTTTTTATGCTTTAGTACTAATAGTTGTTTCTTTATTTAACACATTAAACTATGCTATAACAATAATAGGCTTAGAAGACACAAGAGCTACAGCAGAAGAACAAATACAGAATAGTGAAGATATAGATGATGAAGAAAAAAGTACTATGATAGAGAGTCAAAATAATTATGTAGAACAAGTAAAAAATATACAAAAAGAAACATTTATAATAATTACTTTAATAGATGCAATATTATTTGTATTTGGAGTAATAATTCAATTTAGGTTTACAAAGAAGTACATAAGCGAAGAAGAGTAATAAAATAGGGATTTGGGGGACGTTCCTTAAATCCCTATTTTATTATGCAATATTAAAAAGTAAATAATATATTTTAAGTTTTTGACAAAATTTTTAGGTTTACAAAAAAAATAAAATGTGGTAAACTATATTCGTATTATGTATATACAAGGAGGAAATAAAATGTCTAAAAAAGAGAAAAAACATTCAGGAAGTAATATTTTTGTAAAAATCACAGCAGGCATTTTAGCAGCTTTAATGGTAGTTAGTGTAGGAGGAACATTAGTATACTATTTAATTGGTATGTAATAGGGAGTAAATAATGAAAGATGATATAATTACAGGAATCTCAGACTTTTACGAAACTAATATTTTGGCTAGAATTATGCAAATGTGGGAACACCCAATAGATTTAATATTGTTTTTAATAGATATAGCAATAGTTATATTTTTAGCATATAAAATATTAAAACTTACAAAAGATTCTAGAGCATGGCAAGTATTAAAGGGGATTGTATTATTATTAGTAGTAACATGGCTTAGCGGTGTATTTAAACTTACAATACTACATGCAATTTTAGACAAAGTAGTAAGTTGGGGAGTTTTAGCTTTAATTATTATTTTCCAACCAGAAATAAGAAGAGCTTTAGAGCAACTGGGAACTAATAAATTAAAGAAATATCTGGGATTTACAGAGGATATAGAAACAAAAAATAAAGAAGATATATATAAAATAGTAATAGCAGCAGAAGAAATGTCAAAAAGACAAATAGGAGCATTAATAGTAATAGAAAGAGATATTGGAATAAAAGATATTATAGATACAGGTATTTTAATTGATGCAGATGTATCTCCACAACTTTTAACTAATATATTTGTGCCAAAGACTCCGCTTCATGATGGGGCTGTTGTTATTAGTAATAATAAAATAAAAGCAGCAGCATGTATGTTACCACTAGCAAGTGGGCAAGACATAGCAAAGGAATTAGGAACAAGACATAGAGCAGGTATAGGAATATCTAAAGAATCAGATGCAATAGCAGTTATAGTTTCTGAAGAAACAGGTAGAATATCAATTGCTAAAGATGGTAAATTAATAGCTGATGTAAATGAAGAAACTTTAAAGAAAATATTAATAAAAGATATTGTTACAGATAGAATACCTGAAAAGGAAAGAAAACCTAACATTATATGGAAAAAATTCAAAAAAGATAAAAATGATTAAAATATTTGATTTTATAAAACATATATGTTAAAATAAAAAAAGTTTGAAAACTTGGGAGGAATTTACAAAATGGAAATATTAAAATATGCATTAATAATAATATATATTATAGTTGCTGCAGCAATTATTATATTAACATTGGTTCAAGAAAAAGAAGATAACGGAGCATCTGGAGCTATTACAGATACTGCAACAAACAATTTTTATGATAAAAACAAAGGTAGAACAAAAGCAGGAAAGCAAAAAAGATGGACAATTATATTAGGAGTTATATTTGCAATTTTAACAATTATATTAGGAATTGTATTTATGTTAATAAAATAATCGGATGTAAAAAAGCAGCTAAAGTCTGCTTTTTTTGCGTTATGTTATAAAGTATATTAAGTTTGGAATAATAAATTAAATAGGAAAAAAGGGACGTCCAAAAATCCCTGGCAGGAACGTTCAAAATCCCTATTTCGAAAGGAAGAGATAAATGCAAGAAGAAAATAGATTTATAGAAGGAATATTTAGAAGACATGAAAGAGGTTTTGGCTTTGTTATTGTAGAAGACCAAGAAGATGATATATATATTGCTAAAGAAGATTCTAAAGATGCGTTTAGTGGTGATAGAGTTTTAGTAAAACTAAAGAAAAAATCAAATGGAGCAAGACAAGAGGGAATAATATTAAAGGTTATAGAACACAAAAAAGATACTTTAGTAGGAACTTTTCAAAAGAATAAAAATTTTGGTTTTGTAATACCTGATGACAAAAAGCTTTGTAGAGATATATTTATTTCTAAAAAGAATTTTGGAAAGGCTAGAAATAATCATAAAGTTCTTGTACAGATTACTAAATATCCACAAAAAGGTAGGAAAGCTGAAGGAAAAATATTAGAAGTCATAGGAAATGTAAATGAAGCAGGTATAGATATGCTTTCTCTAATTAAAGATTATGATTTGCCATACAGATTTCCAAAGGATGTCGTAAAAGAAGCACAAAAATTTGGAGATAAAATTAATCCTAACGATATAAAAGGTAGAGTTGATCTTCGTGGCAAATATGATATTTTTACGATAGATGGCGAAGATGCTAAAGATTTAGATGATGCTGTATGTGTTCAAAAACTAGAAAATGGAAACTATAAATTAGATGTTCATATAGCAGATGTAAGCCATTATGTACAAGAAAATACATTGCTAGACAAGGAAGCTTTATTAAGAGGTACAAGTATATATATGTTAAATAGAGTTATTCCAATGCTTCCAAGAGAACTTTCAAATGGAATTTGTAGTTTAAATGAAGGACAAGATAGATATACATTATCTGTAAGTATGGAAATAGATAATAAAGGAAAGGTAATTTCTAGTGAAGTATATAAAGGAATAGTAAATGTTACCAGAAGAATGTCATATAAAGATGTACAAGCAATTTTAGATAATTCAAATGAAGAGATAGTAACAAAATATAAAGAATATATATCAGATTTTAAACTTATGGAAGAATTAGCTAAGATATTAAAAGAAAAGAGATTAGCAAAAGGATATTTGAACTTAGATATACCAGAAAGTAAAATTATCTTGGACCAAGATGGTTATGCAATAGATGTATGCAAATATGAAACAACTTTTGCAAATGAAATAATAGAGCAATTTATGCTAGCAGCAAACGAAACTATTGCAGAAAAATTTTATTGGCTTAAAGCTCCATTTATATATCGTGTACACGAAGAACCAGATATAGAAAAGGTAAATGAATTAAATAAATTATTATTTAATTTTGGATATAAAATTCATGTTAAAGAGGGAAAAATTTACCCAGCAGAATTTTCTAAAATATTAAAAGAAGTAGAAGGAAAAACAGAGGAAAAGATAGTTTCTAACATGATTTTAAGAACTTTAAAAGTTGCTGTATATGATTCAGAAAACAAAGGGCATTTTGGAATAGCCAGCCAATATTATTGTCATTTTACTTCTCCAATTAGAAGATATCCAGATTTATTTATACACAGAATCATTTCTAAGTATTTGAAGAATGACTATACAATGTCAGAAAAGCAAGTAGAGTTTTATAACAAGGTAGCAGAAAATGATGCTAAACAATCATCAGATAGGGAGAAAATTGCAACACAAGTAGAAAGAGATAGTGTAGATATAAAGAAAGCTGAATATATGAGTAAAAAGATTGGCGAACAATATGAAGGTATTATTTCTGGAGTTACACAATTTGGAATATTTGTAGAATTAGAAAATACAGTAGAAGGTCTTATTAGATTTGAAAATTTAGGTGATGAATATTATGAATATGATGCAGATCATAAAATTCTAATAGGAGAAAGAAGCAAAGAAACTTTTAAAATAGGAGATAAAATAAATATAGAAGTAATAGATGCAAATAAACAAGAAAAAAGAATATCTTTTAAAAGAATTCCAGGATTAGAGCAAGAAGAAAGTCTTTAGTTTTTACTAAAGACTTTTTTCTGATTAGTTTTATTAAATGTTATCTAAATAAAGTAATAAATGGAGCAAAGATTAAAACTACAAATGCCATAATTATAATTGTTATACCAGCAGATTTATTTTTATTTACTTTTATTTCATAGATTGCATAATTAATAGTTTTAAAAAAAATAATAATAGAAATAATTAAAATTACCAAAAACATACTTAACTCCTAACTTGATAATAAAAAGCTTGATTTAATGTTGGTTGTTACATCAATATCAAAAAAAGTATTTTTATAATTTGCAGACCAGTTGTAATTGCTCCACTCTTTATCATTTTTAAAATGTTTAATTAAATTTTTACCAATATTATCTATGTCTGCTTCAAATATTTTGGCTGTTTTATATTGATAATTTAGAAATGCATTTTCCAAATATGAATTTATTAAAACTTCCAAGTCATTAATTTTTTCTGGTGTTAAACTTTCAGAATTTTTATCTACAGACAGTAATCTTGCATTAAGATATACTTTACTTCTTACATATGGTGAATTATTAACTAATTTTGCATCTATTTTTGTATTTTTATGGTAATAAAGAGCAACATCTATAGAAGAATTTTCTTTGTAAGGATTGTTTATCGAAATAATGCTGGATTCAAACTGATTTGTTAATATTAGATGTAATAAGCTTTCAAATGCTGTTAGTTCACCTACTAATTTATCTTGTTTAAAGACTGCTATACCCAAATTTTCACTTTTTCGATCATATTCAATTAAAGGATTTTGACCGGCCACAATGTTAAATTCTTGTTCTGGATCTATCGAGTTATCAGAAGAATTTAAATTAAGTTTATTTCCATTTCCTAAAATTGCTACTGGGTCACTATAATTCGCACTTAAAGAATTAAAAAAGCTTGAGATTGTAGCATTTACAATATGACCAGTATATTCATTAGAATAAGGTGTTAATTCATAATATTTTGCTACTAAATTTTCTAATTCAGGTTTTGAATTTGTAATATATTCTTTAGCAGAAGATTTAGAGATAATTATATTACAGTCAGGTCTTATTTCTACTTGGTTAGAAAGGGTATATATTTCTGAGCTAATTCCTCTATTTGCAATTGCTTCGGAAAATATTACAACTTTACAATGTGATAAGTTGATTTCTTTACTAATATAGCTGTTTAGTAAGCTTATACCACTATTGATAGATGAACATTCAACACTATTTATAATTGTTGGAGCTGCTTCACCAGAAGTAGAGGTACTGTCAGAACTATTAGGAAAAGTAAGCTGTATCGTAAGTTCTAAATTATTATCTTGTCCTAAATCTATTCCAAGTGCAACTACATAGGCTAAATCGTCTATACTTTGAATACTATAACACCCAGAAAGTGAGAAAATAAGGATAGAAATAATAAAGAATACAAGAATATAGAGTAAAAATCTACGGAACTTTTTCATTTTTTCCACCCCTCAATCTCTTTTTTATATTGGCAAATATTAAAATTAATGGGCTATAAGCAAATAATAATATAAATACTACATATTTAAATATATTAATTTCGATAAAATTTAATTGTGCTAGATTAGTAGGTATTAGGCTTATAAGAAAAATTATTCCAGCAAAGCAATAAATAACACCATTAGTATCTACTATATTAGAAATCTTTTTAAATATGTTTATAGATAGAGCAGTAGCTATACATAAGTAACTTATAACTGCAACTGTCCAAATTAATAAGAATATTGCATCAAGTCTTTGGAAGAACCTACCAAATTCAATATATCTAGTGGCTAGGTATAATGCCATTATTTCTTCACTGTTTCTTATAAAAGGAAATAATGCAAGAAAAGATACTATACTAAAGAAGAATAATACTACTGATAAAATTGTTGAGATTCTCGCAATTTTTTTAAATGAATTTGTGTCTTCTACCATTGGTGGTAAAAAATAAATTATAGAAAGACTGGAGAATGCAAACATGTTGCTTAGTCCTGTAATAAAGGTTGATTTCACTCCACTTCCTAAAATTGGAAATAGACCATTAAAATCATAGTTTTTTAAATTAGCAAGCAAAACAAATATTATACAAAAAATAATTACAGGGAGTATTAATAAATTAACTTTTGAAATTACTTTAAATCCTAATTTATTTCCAAAAATAATTGCAAAAATAAATAATATTACAATTACTACAATAGGAAGTTTATCCAGATATATTATTTTTAAATTTTCAGAAAAGCTTCTAAGCAGAACACTTGTAAAAACTATAAAATAAGTTATAAAAAGAAATCCAGTAATAACTTTTAAAATTTTTCCTCCTAAATACTGTGAAACATCTAAAATATCTTGCCCAGAAAAATGCTTAAAAAGAAATAGTAGTAATTGAACAAACAATAGAACTATTATTCCAATAAATAATATATTAAGAGCAGAGGCAGAACCAGTATTAGCTATTATGCTTTTAGAGAAGTTAAGTATGACATGATTTATAATTATTATAAGAACTAATCCAATGGATTCAAGATTGCTTAATTTTATATTATTCATTAGGATGCCTCCATTTCATACTTATATTGTTTTGTGCACGTTCTTTTTTAGGATGAAGATAGTTATGTCTAAATTCTTGCATCCATGTTGGCATAACAATGAAATTGTTAGATTTTTTATTAAAATTAATACTATCATTTGGGTTTAAATATTGTACACCAAATGATTTAATACTACAAAAAATGCACAAGTAAACGTATAAACCTATGGCAATCCCAAGAAAACCTGCAATATATGCAGCTATTGTAAATAAGAATCTAGTAATTCTTAAGTGAAATCCAAATGAAAAATCCGGAATAGCAAAAGATGCAATACCTGTAATTGCAACAATTATTATAAGGAAAGGACTAACAATACTAGCGCTTACAGCTGCTTGCCCCAGAACAAGTGCACCTACTATTCCGATTGTGGGGCCTACCGGAGAAGGAACTCTAAGGCCAGCTTCTCTAATTAGCTCAAATGAAATTTCCATTACTAGTAATTCAAAGATTATGGGAAAAGGAACATTCTCTCTAGATGCCCATAAGGAAAATAATAATTCTGTGGGTAATAATTCCTGATGAAAATCAACAATTGCAATGTATATACTAGGAAGTAATAAAGTTATAGCCATAGCTAGAAACCTTAAAAACTTAAGAAAATTAGCAAAAGCTGGTCTTAAATTTGTGTCTTCTGGTGAAGAGATAAAATCAACTATAGTTGCTGGTAAAATAATACAATATGGATTTCCATTTACTAAGATAACAACTCTGCCTGCATATAAATTTTTTGCAGCTTTATCTGGTCTTTCGGTTGATAATACTTGTGGAATATTGTATTTATTATCTTCACATATTAACTGTTCTAATTGACCTGTAGAAAGAAGAGTATCTATTTCTAAATTGTTTAATCTATATCTAACTTCTGCAACTAAATCTGAATTTGCTATATTTTTTAAATAACATATAGCACATGGTGTTTTACTTAGCTTTCCAACTAAAACATTTTCTATAACCAAATTTTCAGTATTTGTTGCTCTACGTAACATAGAAGTATTTACACGAATTGATTCTACAAAGGCTTCTTGTGGACCTTTAATAATTATTTCGTTATTTGGAGAACTTACACTTCTTTGTTTAAATCCTTTTACATCCAAATTAAAAGCAATATCTAAGGAATCTACAAAAAGAACACAATTTCCCATATTAATAGCAGAAAAAATATTGTTAAACTCTGTTTCTTTTACTAATGAATTTTGTGGTAATAATGAATTTTCTATTTCCACTGCCAAGTCATTAGAATCTCTTTGTATAATAACTTTTTTATCTTTATTAATAGTTTTTAGACTATGAGTTTTGTACGTATTTGTTATATTTCTTAACATTAAAGGTTTTAATATGAATTGATTAATTAAATTTGAATCAGACATTCCATCAATGTATATAATAAAAGCTGAATAAGGTTTGTTGTTAGATTTTAATTTGAATTTTCTAACTATAATATCGCTATTTATTAAAGTATTATATTTTCTATCGATAATATTCTTATTATCTTTTAAATTAATAGAAACTTTTTCGTTAGCTTCGTAGGATATATTTTTTGAGGTAGATATATTTACAGAAAAATCATATGAATCTTGTGGACCTTTATATGTTATTAAATTAGCAAGAGATTGTTTTAATCTTGAAAAATTCATTAATTTACTCCTATATATAATTATTAAAATTAGTAATTTCCAATAAATAAAAAAATATGTACAATTTTGAAAAAATTACTATATACAACTGTATAGCATAAATGATATAATTAAATAGATACTAGAAAAATTCTCCTAGTAGGAGAATTTTTTGTAGTAGATATTTATGGCTAATTTTAGATTTTCTAGCATTTACTAATGCGTAGAAAATCTTGTGTTTGGTTAAATAGATACTAGAAAAAATTAGGAGATTTTTATGAAAAATAGAATTTTAACATTTATATTAATAGTTTTAATTTTAGGAATAATTGGAGGAATAGCATATGCTTTTATCCAATATATAGGAATAGATACGACTGATATTTTATCATTAGTTACAGGTACAAATGAAGTAAGTAATGAAACAATTAAACCATTAGAGCCAACAGGAAGTAGTTCTAACACACTATTATCAAGTTCTTTAGATGTTCAATCTACAAGTCAAAATGCTAACACTACAGTATCAGCTGGAAAATATAAATATTATTACGATCAGTTAGATCCAAACGCTAAGATAATATATTCAGCTGTTGAATCTAATATAGAAAATTTAAAAACAGGTACTGCAAAAATTGATTTTGGTAGTCAATTTAATTCTTTGTTAAACGAAGAAAATGGAAAAGAAAGATTGAATGTAGCTTATCAAGCAGCATTGGATGCATTTGGTTTAGATTATCCAGAAGTATTTTATATAGATGTAACTAAAATGGTATTAATGATATATTCAACTACTAATATTTGGGGTACAAAATATGAAGTCTCTATAGAGCCAGCAGAAGTAGGAAGTTATTTAGTAGATGGTTTTACTTCAAAAACAGATGTAGATTCTGCACTAAATAGATTAGAAGCTATTAAAGCAGATATTGCAAGACAGGTGGCAAATGATGAGCCATATACTAAAGTAAAAAAAATACATGATTTTTTAGTAGATTATATAGAGTATGATTCTTCAATGGCACGAACAAATACTAGAAATATATATGGTGCATTAGTAGAGCAAAATGTCGTTTGTGAAGGTTATGCAGAATCATTAAAATATTTATTAGATGCTGTAGGTGTACCATGCGTTGAAATAGTTGGAACTGGAACAAATTCTGCTGGTCAAACAGAAGCACATGCGTGGAATTATGTTATGCTTAATAATAAATGGTATGCGGTAGATGTTACTTGGGATGATCCAACAATTATAGGAAGTGGAAGAGTACCTACATCAACTAAAACTAGATATTTCTTACGAGGAGAAACGAATTTTAATAAAACTCATTTTCCAAGTGGGCAAGTTTCAGATGGAGGTTCTGTATTTATATATCCAGAATTAAGTATGGAAGATTATGAATAAAATATTTTTAGAAATGGGAGGGGAACAGAGAAAATGTTCCTCTTAGTTTTTTACTAATTGGTTTACGTAAATTGACGAGATTGTAAAAAATATGTTATAATGGTCAAGATAACTTGTTAACTAAAACTAAAAAAGGCGTAATGCCAGGAGGAAGAGAGGATGAAGTATTTGTTTCTCAAAATTAAACTGTTCTGTATGTCCTTGAGCAGAGTTAAGGATGTAACAGATCAAAATGAATATCGGTCCGAACTAAAGAGGTTGGATATCCGAATTTTCAAAAGCAGGAATATGTTGTATGTGGTTAAACAAAATGAAATTTTGTTTAAAACTATATCAAAATACTTTGAAGTGATATATGCTCCAATGAATGGATCTTTCATATTCAGGATTATACCAAATCAAAATTTTGGAAGCCAAGTATACGAGGTAATGATAGACAGGATTGTGCATTTGGAAGAAATTTCTGGTTTCATAGATTTTTATGAAGCAAAAGACTTTCCGCTTATTGTAGGAAGTAACGGAGATGAAAACTTCAGAATATACAATTATGAAAGACATCAGCTCCTTTTTGCGGAAAAAGGAGAAATACATTGGCTTGAAAATGCCAGAATATTTATAGCAAAGAAAAGGTTTTCAGATTGGTACGTTATTACTCCAAAAATAGAGCAAAACGAATGCGTTTGGGAAAAAAATAATAGTGTATCATTTACTGCTAGACCTAGTGACATTCTAACCCCTCAGTTAGTAGGAAATAAAGTCATACAGCTAGGGAAGGGGAAAGTATATAGCCTTCAAAATTTTGATTCTGTAAAAAAAGTAAATTGGTTGCCATATCCATACGAATATATTGCGAAAAGCAAAGAAGATATATATATGCTTGGATGTACTAAAGACGTATGGTTGCTTGATATTGACGGAGACGGTATTATGCCATTTGCAGAGAACTTCAAAGGTTTAGAGAACTTTTTGGTTGTTAAGAAAGACAAAAATATAGTCATTGTTCAATATGATAAAGAAGAAGATCAGCTCATTAAATTGAGAAAATTTAAGGGAATCAAAGTAGAATTGACCGAGCCAGAACTCGATTTAAATGCTGGTTGTGTGAAAATTCCAATAAAGCTTATTTCGGAGAGATATTTAAACAACGAGGAATAACATCCTTAATAAGATACGGGTAGAAGATAACATCTTTTACCCGTATTTTACATGAATTGAATAAATTAAATAAATAATATTATGGAAAGATTATTATATAATATTTAAAACAGTATAAAAACAAATATTTATCTGCTTTTATAATATTATACAAATTAATCCACCACTACCTTCATTTACAATTCGCTCTAGTGTTTCTTGTAATTTTATTTGTGCATCCTC
>OIZW01001226.1_pt1 | contig 16814 bp, 16 predicted proteins | sample 1588581 | NCBI WGS metagenome assembly OIZW01 (sample SAMN03283266) | human gut metagenome | biome: human-associated habitat; material: feces | host: Homo sapiens | place: USA | collected 2013 | reverse complement strand
GGGTTCTTGTTCTTGCGCCGCTCCGCCGGCGGCATGGCGCTGGCCACAATGTCGGCCAGCTGCAAAGTGGTCTCGATGGGCGCGTTCTCCCGCGCTTCCTCGATCTTGCCGGCGATCTGCCAGGCAAAGGGTTCTTCGCCGTAGTCCCGCAGGATGCGGGCCAGGTCCTCACGGCTGAGGGTGTTCACCAGATCTGCCGCCGTCTCACCCTGCTGGCTCATCCGCATGTCCAGCGGTGCATCTGCCCGGTAGGAAAAGCCCCGGGCCGCATCGTCCAGCTGGTGGCTGGAAACGCCCAGATCCAGCAGTGCACCGTTGATCTTGTCGATGCCCAGCTCTTCCAGCGCCTGCCCGGCGTAGCGGAAGTTGATCTGCACCACGGTGGCCGGCAGCCCGGCCAGACGGGCCCGGGCCGTCTGCACGGCGTCGGGGTCCTGATCCAGCGAGATCAGCCGCCCGCCCTTTGCAGCGTCCAGCCGCAGGGCGATCTGGCGGGAGTGGCCCGCACCGCCCGCGGTGCCGTCCAGATAGGTGCCCGCCGGGTCGATGGCCAGCCCTTCCAGGCATTCGTTCAACAGAACCGGGATATGCTCAAATGAGGTCGGGTCAAAGGGCACGTTTTCTTCTGAAGCCATTGGCACGGCCTCCTTTCTCTCTTACAGAATTCTTATGTCAGATGTGCAGGCTGCGCAGCCGGGCTGCACGCTGCTCATTGCTCACCGCCGCGCGGCGGGCGTTCCAGACGTCGGTGGCCCAGATCTCGGCGTGGTTGCGGTTGCCGATGATGGTCACATCCTTTTCCAGCCCGGCATAGCTGCGCAGCTCTGCCGGCAGAAGGATGCGTCCCTGCTTGTCCGGCACCACCTCGCAGGCGGTGCTGAACAGATCACCGGACACCTCCCAGCTGTCCATCAGCTCGTCGGCCTCCAGCTTTTCTGCCAGCTTTTCCACCTCAGGCAGCGGCAGCACGAACAGGCAGTTGTCCACCCATTCCAGCACCACGAAGCTCTCGCCCATGGCGTCGCGGAACTTTGCGGGGAAGTTCAGCCGCCCTTTGGCGTCGATGGTATAGTCATACCGGCCAAAGAACATGCTGCCTGCCCCCTTTCGGGGCTGTGGAGAGGGCCTTTGCCCTACTTTTACCCACTTTACCCCACTGACACACATTTATTGTAGCAAATCAAGCCCCCGATTGCAAGGTTTTTTGTCCCTGTTTTTGCGGCAAAATGTCACAAAAAAAGTCCCTGCGGGCCGTCATTTTTGCCTGCAGGGACGCATCATTTTTCAGGATGTGGAATTTGTGTGGAAATCAGCCGTTTTTCTTGGCGTTCTGGCGCAGGTTGGCGCGCACGTTCTTTACCTGTGCGGCATTCTCCACCATCGCCTCTTCCGTGGTCTTGAGCATGTTGTCGCAGTAGTCGGTCACAGTCTGACGCAGCGTGCGCGACTCGCTCTGGGCAGCGGCGGTGATCTCGGCGGCGCGCTGCTGGGCGGCTTTCACGATCTCGGCATCGCTCACCAGGATGCGGGCGCGCTCTTCGGCCTTCTTCACGATGGCCTGAGCCTGTGCATTGGCCGTGTCCACGATCTGGGCACGGTCGTTCACGATCTGCTGGGCCTGCCGCAGCTCGCCGGGCAGGTTTGCGCGGATATCATCCAGATAATCCCGGACCTTTTCCACGTCCACCAGACGCTTGCCGCCGGACAGCGGCATGCTGGTGCTCTCTTCCAGCGTATCTTCAATGGTGTCCAAAAGCTCGTTCACGTTCATCGTGCTTCCCCCTCCTGCTGCATGGGCTTCGTATATTTCCACAGCAGCACCTTGCCATACTTATACTGCTTCTGCAGGGTCAGGCCGCCCACCTGTGCCGGCAGCACAAGGCCCGTTTCGCTCTCGCACAGCACAGTGCCGCCGGGTGCGGTGCACTTGTCCACCGCCGGCAGGATCTTTTCCAGCGTACCGCCCCGGAACGGCGGATCCAGCAGCACCACGTCGAACTGCTCCCGGCAGGCCGACAGATACCGGGCGGCCTCGCCCACATTGACCCGGCTGCGGTCGAACACACCACAGGTCTTGCAGTTGCGCATCACGATGTTCACCGCCTCGCGGTTCTCATCCAGGAACACGCACCGGGCCGCGCCGCGGCTCAGCGCCTCGATGCCCAGCTGTCCGCTGCCGGCATACAGGTCCAGCACCCGCGCGCCCGGCAGGTCGAACTGTACAATGCTGAACATGGCCTCCTTCACCTGCGAAAGGGTGGGCCGGGTCACGTCCGTCCCGGGCAGGGCTTCCAGACGCCGCCCCCGGGCTTCTCCTGCGATCACGCGCATGATTTGACCTCCTTCTGGTCGGCCGGGCGCGCTCGCATAGCCTCGCCCGGCGCTGCATATCCTCTTCTGGTTCTTCTTATTATCATCAAACCGTGCATTCTTGTCAAGTACCGGGGCGCATTGCACGCCCGGAGGCTTTGTGCTACAATCAGAGTATCGCACAGGCGCCGGGCATTTTGCGGCGCATTCTGGACCAAAGGAGAGTATTTTTTATGAACGTTCTGCTCATCAACGGCAGCCCCCACGAAAAGGGCTGCACCTACACCGCCCTGTCCCTGATCGCCGGGGAGCTGAACAAGGCCGGTATCGACACCGAGATCCTGCACGTCGGCGGCAAGCCGGTGGGCGGCTGCATCGGCTGCGGCGGCTGCCGCAGCGGCAATGGCTGCGTGTTCGGCGGCGTGGTCAACGAGGCCATTGAAAAGGCAAAAACCGCCGACGGCTTCGTGTTTGGCAGCCCGGTGCACTACGCCTCGGCTTCCGGCAATATGACCAGCTTCATGGACCGGCTGTCCTATGCAGGCGGCAAATATCTGGCCTACAAGCCCGCCGCCATCTGCTGCTCGGCCCGCCGCGCCGGCACCACCACCACACTGGACCAGCTGGTCAAGTACCCGCAGTTCTTCCACATGCCGCTGGTCAACGGCTCCTACTGGGCCATGGTGCACGGCTCCAATGCCGAGCAGGTGCTGCAGGACGCCGAGGGCTGCGCTGTGATGCAGGAGCTGGGCCGCAACATGGCCTGGCTGCTGCACTGCATCGAGGCCGGCAAGGCTGCCGGGTTCGACCACCCGCAGAACCCGCCCCGCCCCATGACGAACTTCATCCACTGAGCAGTATGCTCCCCCATTCCGGGGGAGCATTTGTTGTTTTGGGCAGCGCTCTTCCCCTTCTGCTGCCCAAAAGGTGTACAAAAAGGGCGGGAGATGCTTTTTTCGTTCATAACTTTGTGCTACTATAAGAAGTAAAGTAACTTTGCTATGGACGGAGACCCGACTATGGAACACTACGACTGGAACGACGGCTGGCTGTTTTGCCCCACCTTCGACCCCGCGCTGGTGCGCCCGGAATGCACCGGACTGGAGCTGGAGTCGGTGCGCATCCCGCACACGGTCAAGGCCCTGCCCTACAACTATTGCAACGAGAACGACCACCAGCGCCTGTGCGGCTACCGCCGGGAGTTCTTTGCCCCTGCCGAGTGGGCAGGCCGCACCGTCCTGCTCACCTTCGGAGCCATCGCCCACGACGCCACCGTGTTCTGCAACGGGCGGCGGCTGTTCCATCACGGCTGCGGCTACACCGCCTTTACGGTGGACCTGACCAGCGCCCTGCATCTGGGCAAGAAGAATGTCGTGGCTGTGCGCTGCGACAGCCGCGAGGACCTGAACATCCCGCCTTTCGGCGGTTCCATCGACTACCTGACCTACGGCGGCATCTACCGTGCCGTAAGTCTGGACATCAAGGAGCCCGCCTACCTGCGGGATGTGTTCGTGGAGGCCCGGGCCGAAGGCGACTTTCGCATTTACACCGCCACGGTGGGCGAGACGGTGGGCTGCACCCTGCAGGCCGAGATCCGCAGCCCCGCCGGAAGGCGGGCTGTCTACCGTGGGGAACTTGCCCTGCCCATCACCGGCACCCTGAACGGGGTGCATCCGTGGAGCATTGAGCACCCCACCCTGTACACTCTTACCGTAAAGCTCATCCGTCCCGGCACCAGCGGTCTGCCCGACCGGGTGCTGGACGAAAAGACGGTCCGGTTCGGCTTCCGCACGGTCCAGTTCGTGGCCGGAGGCCTGTACCTGAACGGCCAGCGGGTGGTGCTGCGGGGCATCAACCGGCACCAGAGCTACGCCTATCAGGGCTACGCCATGCCGGACAGCCTGCAGCGGCTGGATGCCCAGTTCATCAAAAAGGACCTGGGCTGCAATGCCGTGCGCACCAGCCACTACCCCCAGAGCCCGGCCTTCCTGGATGCCTGCGACGAGCTGGGCCTGCTGGTGTTCACCGAAATGCCCGGCTGGCAGCACATCGGCGACGAAGCCTGGAAGGCGCAGGCCCTGCAGAACTGCCGGGAGATGGTGTGCCAGTGCCGCAACCATCCCAGTGTGTTTTTGTGGGGTGCACGGGTCAACGGCAGCCCCGATGATGAAGCCTTTTACAAGCGCACCAACGAGGCCATCCATCGGCTGGACCCCACCCGCCCCACGGCGGGTGCCCATATCCGCCGCCGCGAGCAGCTGCTGGAGGATGTGTACGCCTACAACGATTATTCCTACCGGGGCCGAGGCCCCGCCTGTGAGGCCCGCGCCTCCGTCACCCCGGACACCCGCAAGGGCTACCTCATCAGCGAGTTCGGCGGGCAGAACTTCCCGGCCAAGCCCTTTGACGATGAGGCCCACCGGCTGGTGCAGGCCCTGCATTTTGCCGCCGTGCTCAACGATTCCATTGCCCAGCAGGGCGTGGCCGGCAGCTTTGGCTGGTGCCTGGCCGACTACAACACCCACCGGGAATTCGGCAGCGGCGACCGCATCTGCTACCACGGCGTGATGGATCTGTTCCGCAACCCGAAACTCTCCGCCGCCGTGTACGCCAGTCAGAAAACGCCCCGCGCTCCTTCGGACATCGTGCTGGAAGTCTCTTCCGCCATGGCACTGGGGGACCTGCCTGGCGGGGTACCGGGGGCCTGCTGGGTGTTCACCAACGCCGAGAGCGTGCGTCTGTACCGCGGCAATGACTTCGTGGCCGAATTTGCCCCCGACCGGCGCGGCCGGTTTGCGGCGCTGCCGCACCCGCCCATCGAGATCAACGACTTTGTGGGCTCCCTGCTGGAAAAGTATGAGGGGATGGACCATGCTTCTGCCTTGCAGGTAGCTGCCATCCTGAACGAGCTGCGCCGGGACGCCATGGAGCCTTCGCCCCTGTCCCGGGCACGGATGCTCTCGCTGCGGCTGGGCTGGAACGATGTGCTGCGGATGTACTACAAGTACATCGGCGTGCTGGGCAGCCCCGCCGCCGAATACCGATTTGAGGCCGTCTGGCACGGTCGGGCGGTGCGCACCGTGGTGCGGGAGCCGGTGCAGAGCGTCCGGCTGGAATGCGTGGTGCACAACCCCATCCTGACCGACGGCCCCACCTGGGACTGCGCTGCCGTGAGCCTGCGCGCCATCGACCAAAACGGCAACCTGCTGCCCTACTGCGGCGAGGCCGTGCAGCTGCGCACCGAGGGCCCCGTGAAGATCCTGGGGCCTGCCGTCGTACCGCTGCGGGGCGGCATGGGCGGCACCTATCTGGCCACCACCGGCGAGGCCGGGCGGGCCGTGCTGCACTGCCGCATGGAGGGCGCGCTGGACACCGAAGCCTATCTGACCATCCGCTGCCGGGAGTAAAATCCGGTCCCTTTCATGATAGATTTGCAGTCTGTTCAAAGTTTTATCATGGATGACTGGTATGCTAAAAACAAGGAACACCACGGCAGCGCTCAGCCGCTGTTTTGACAACGAAAAGGACTTGATCGTATGAGAGAAAAATTCCGTCAGTTCATGGTCGGCCGCTACGGCACCGATGGGTTGAATCAGGCTCTGAGCATCGCCTCCATCGTGATGCTGCTCATCTCCCTGCTCACCCGCATCAGCCTGTTCACCTGGCTGGGTCTGGTGCTGCTGATCCTCTGCTATTACCGATCCCTGAGCCGCAATATCTCCAAGCGCACGGAGGAGAACTACCGCTACTACACCCTGAAGGACCGGGTGGACGGCAAGTTCCGTGGTCTGAAAGATCAGTGGGCCAACCGCAAGCTCTACCACTACTACCGCTGCCCCAAGTGCCGCCAGAAGCTTCGGGTGCCCCGGGGCCGGGGCCGCATCCAGATCTCCTGCCCCCGCTGCGGCACCCAGTTCATCAAAAAGAGTTGAGCCATGTTTGGATATGTGATCCCGAACCACACCGCCCTCTCCCCGGAGGCGCAGGCGCGCTACCGCACCGCCTACTGCGGGCTGTGCCGCCGCATCGACGCGCTGCACGGGCTGCGGGGGCGGTTTACGCTGAGCTACGATCTCACCTTTCTGGACCTGCTGCTGTGCAGCCTGTATGAGGGTGAGAGCGAACTTTCCACCGGATGCAGCCGCTGCCCGGTGCACCCGCTGCACGGCGTGAACTGGCGGTCCAGCGGCCCCACCGACTACTGTGCCGACCTGAGCGTGGCGCTGCATTACTACAATGCCGAGGACAAATGGAAGGATGACCACAACCTGCTGGGCCTCGGCTATGAAAAGCTGCTGTCCGGCTGCCGCACCGACGCCGAAGCCCGCTGGCCCCGGCAGTGTGCCGCCATCCGCAGCTGTCTTGCCCGGCTTGCAGAATACGAAGCCGCCGGCAGCGAGGACCTGGACGCCGTGTCCGGCTGCTTTGGCGAGCTGATGGCCGAATTGTTCGACTACAAGCAGGACCACTGGTCGCCGGAGCTGCGCAGCCTGGGCTTCCATCTGGGCAAGTTCATCTATCTGATGGACGCCTACGACGATCTGGCCCGCGACAAGCGGAAGGGCGCCTACAATCCCCTCAAAACCATGAGCGAGCAGCCCGGCTACGAGGAAGAGATGCGGGAAATTTTTGAGTTGCTGCTGGCACGCTGTGCCAAACGTTTTGAGCGCCTGCCCTGCGTGGAGGACGCCGACCTGCTGCGCAACATCCTGTATTCCGGCGTGTGGATGAAGTACAATTGCAAAAACGCCAAGCGTTCCGGCAAGGAGCAGAGCAGTTCCACTTGATTTTTCCACGACGATACGGTAGACTATAGAGTATTGTGCGGCATTGCGGCCGCGCGAAATGAGACGTGAGGAAGTATATCCATGAGAGATCCGTATGAGGTGCTGGGCATTCAGCGCGGCGCAAGCGACGAAGAGATCAAAAAAGCATACCGCGCCAAATGCAAGCGCTGGCACCCCGATTTGAACCCCAACGACCCCACCGCCGAGGAGCACTTCAAGGAGGTGCAGGCCGCCTACGATGCCATCACCAAGGGCGAGACCGGCTCCCAGATGGGCGGCAATCCCTATGGCGGCTACCGTCAGCAGAGCTATGGCGGCTCCCAGCAGGGCTACAGCCAGCAGAACTACGGGTTTGACGGTTTCGATGGTTTTGACCCCTTCGGGTTCGGCTTTGGGTTCAACGGCTACAGCCAGCAGAGCGGTGCCAGCTACAGCGGCAGCGATTCGCCCGAGATGCAGGCAGCCCGCAACTTTGTGGTGAATGGCCGCTACGCCGAAGCACGCCGCGTGCTGGACGGCATGACCGCCCGCAATGCCCGGTGGTACTATCTTTCCTCGCTGGCCAATCAGGGCCTGGGCAACAGCATCGACGCGCTGCAGGATGCCCGCCGCGCCGTGCAGCTGGACCCCAACAACACCGAGTACCGGATGCACCTGCAGCGGCTGCAGAACCCCGGCCGCACCTACCGCACCCAGACCACTTACGCCCAGCCGGGCGGCATCATGCGCTGGTGCTGGAGCATGATCCTGCTCAACCTGCTGTGCAACTGCTGCTGCGGCGGCTGGGGCTTCGGCTGGGGCTTCGGCCCGCGCTACGGCTTCCGCGGATAACAAAAGCATATAAAACACAACAGCCTCCCTTTGCCCTTGTACCGGGCAGCGGGAGGCTGTTTTTGATCTGTTACAATACTGACAAAAAACGCCCCGAAGCATTTCTGCTTCAGGGCGTTTGAGCTGGAGCTGCTATCCAGATTCGAACTGGAGACCTCATCCTTACCAAGGATGCGCTCTACCAACTGAGCTATAGCAGCACAATCACAGCTCAATTATGATACCACAGGTTTTGTCGTTTGGCAAGAGGTTTTTGCAAAAAAATCCGGATTTTTTTGCAAAAGACGTTCTGATCCCAAAAAAACGCCCGGCAGCGTTCGGCTGCCGGGCGTTCCGGGATGCTTGTTCCGATCACTCGATCAGGCCGTTCAGCAGCGACAGGCACTTGCGGCTGTGCAGCTTGCGGATGGCCTTTGCCTCGATCTGGCGCACACGTTCACGGGTGACACCGAAGTCGCGGCCCACTTCTTCCAGGGTGCGGGGGCGGCCGTCGTCCAGGCCGAAGCGCAGGCGGATGACCTTTTCCTCACGGGGAGTCAGGCTCTTCAGGGCCAGATTGATCTGCTGGGCCACCATGGCGCGGTCAGCGGCCTTGCCGGGTGCCTCGGCGTTCTCGTCGGCCACGAAATCGCCCAGAGAGGAATCCTCTTCCTCACCCACGGGGCTTTCCAGACTTGCCGGTTCCTGTGCCATGCGCTGGATCTCGCGCACACGCTCCACGCTCATGTCCATGGCCTTTGCCAGCTCTTCCGGGGTAGGCTCATGGCCGTTCTGGTACACCAGCTGGTTGGTGGCCTGCCGCATGCGGTTGATGGTCTCCACCATGTGCACCGGGATGCGGATGGTGCGGGCCTGGTCCGCGATGGCGCGGGTGATGGCCTGACGGATCCACCAGGTGGCGTAGGTGGAGAAGCGGAAGCCGCGGTCACAGTCGAACTTCTCGGCAGCCTTGATCAGGCCGATGTTGCCCTCCTGGATCAGGTCCAGGAAGGCCAGATTGTGGCCCACATGCTTCTTGGCGATGGAGACCACCAGACGCAGGTTTGCCTCGCTCAGGCTGCGGCGGGCATTCAGGCCGTCGCGGCGGGTCTTGAGCAGCTCCTGCCGCTTTTCCTCGGTCAGAGGCCCGTTTTCCACGGCCTCCATAGCCTCTTCCTCGGCGGCCTTCTCCTCGGCGTCCTCGCTGGACTTCTCGTTGCCATCGTCGTCCAGATCCTCGGTGTAGCTGCGGCTGTTCTCGTCCTCTTCAAACGAGAAGCGGGCGCTGTTCTTCTTGATGTACTCGGGCGCGCCGTACTTCTGGCGGTCGGCCTGCAGGATGTGGGCAGCCTCGGCACCGGCGTGGATACGGCGGCTCAGCTCCACTTCCTGTTCTGCGCTCAGCAGCGGGATCTGGCCGATCTGCTTCAGGTAGTTCTTCACCGGGTCATCCAGCAGCTCGTCCATGGCGGCCTTCAGGTCGGCCGGGTTCTCCTCGCCCTGATCCTCGTCCTCATCGGCACCGATGCCCAGATCATCGTTGTTGTTCTCAGCGTTCTCCACCTCAGCCATGATGCCTTCCACATCCAGGCCGGGCTCGGTCTCTTCTTCCTGGATCTTGATCCCGCGTTCTTCCAGAAGCGTATAGAGCGTGTCCAGATCCATTCTGCACTGCGCAGCCAGCGCCTTTGCCTCCTGCGCCGACAGGGTGCCTTCGCCTTTTGTCAACAGTTCCTTTAAAGTCATGCCCATTTCGCTCTCTCCTTCTTGCTGCGGGGAAAATTTTGGTTGTTGTTCCTGCACATCAGATCACAAGACCCCCGTTGACACCGAACACCTGCCCGGTGATGTAGCCGGCGTCCTCGCCTGCCAGGAAAACCAGCAGCTTTGCCACTTCGTCGGCGGTGCCAAGGCGGCCCACCGGGGTCTCCTCGGCCAGCGCCGCCTTGTCCTCGGCGGTAAAGGCTGCCATCATATCGGTTTCAATGACCCCGGGTGCCACACAGTTCACCGTGATGCCGCTGGGGCCTTCTTCTTTGGCCAGTGCCTTGGTCAGGCCGATGAGGCCCGCTTTGGCGGCAGAATAATGCACTTCGCAACTGCCGCCGGTCTGGCCCCACATGCTGCTCACCGTCAGGATGCGGCCCGCCTTGCGCCGGATCATGCCCGGCAGCGCCAGCTGGCACAGGTGGAACGCACCGGTCAGGTTCACGTCCAGCATGTTCTGCCATTCTTCCGGGGTGATGTCGGTGAACAGCTTCTGCTGTGCGATGCCGGCATTGCTCACCAGCACATCCACCCGACCCAGCGCCTGTTCCGCCGCACGGAACGCCAGCTCGCAGCTGGCCCGGCTGGCCACATCGCACTGCACCGCCGTGATGCCCGGCAGCTCCGCTTCCAGCGCGGCCGCCGCCTCGGCATTGCTGTGGTACAGCACCGCCACGCGGTAGCCCGCCGCATAAAAGGCCCGGGCCGCCGCAGCACCGATGCCCCGGTCGCCGCCGGAGATCAGCACCGTGCGCCCGTTTGCGGGCACCGCCGCGCTCTGGGGCTGCGGCTCTGCCGGTTCCTCCGGAGCTGCTCTGCGGGGTTCCAGAACTCGGGTGGGTTCGTCCGGAACGATCTCTGCCGGTGTGGTTTCCGGCACCGGGGCCGGAGCAGCCGACGCTTTTTCCGGTTCATACACCGGCTCTTCCTCCGGTGTGTCAAAGGTCAGTTCAAACTCGTCTTCGTACAAGAGTACTGCCCTCCTGTCGTGTTCTCTGCAGCGTGTCATTTGCACCCTGCAGGAAGGATCCGCGGCCCATCGCCCGGCAGAGCAGCGCTCTGTCTCATTTCTCCGGTCAAGTCCGGTCCTGCGGCGTGCCCGCCGGGGTGTTCAGATGGGTTTCTACAAAATACCATTGAATAATATAGCACAATTTGCTGAAAAAAGAAAGTGGAAGCTGCTCACTTTTCCACGCAGCTTCCACTTTTTTACGGTTTCTTCATATTCTCGGCGGGCGGTGCGGGCCGTTTCCACTTCGGCCGAGCGGCCAGCCGCACCCGCAGATCCTTGAAAAACGCCTGCAGCAGTGCTCCGGCTTCCTCGGCCCGCAGGCCCTGCTCCACCATCGGGTGGTGGTTGAACGGCAGGGCAAACAGGTCCGTCACACTGCCGCAGCACCCGGCCTTGGCATCGGCCGCGCCGTACACCACCCGCCGGATGCGGCTGTTCAGGATGGCCCCCGCGCACATGGGGCAGGGCTCCAGCGTGACGAACAGCTCACACTCCCACAGCCGCCAGCCGCCCAACGCCTTGCAGGCCGCGTCGATGGCCAGCAGCTCGGCATGATGCAGGGCGTTCTTTTCCGTCTCGCGGGTGTTGTGGGCCGCCGCCACGATCTGCCCGTTGCGGGCCACCACAGCCCCCACCGGCACTTCGCCCAGTGCGGCCGCCTTGCGCGCCTCGTCCAGCGCGGCACCCATCAGTTCAAAATCGGTCATGCGTTCTCCTTTTATCCTGCGGCAAATACCAGCAGATTATTCACTGTATGCAGTACCCAGCCCAGCCATACGCGGCCAGTGCGCTGCCGGATGGTTCCCAGCAGCACCCCCAGCACCAGCGCATAGGCGATTCCGGCCGCTCCGCCGTGCTGCACCGCAAACAGCGCCGCCTGCACGCACACTGCCGCCCGGGGTCCCAGCGGCTGCAGCAGCCCCTGCACCGCGCCCCGGAACACCAGTTCCTCAGCCAGCGGAGCCGCCGCGCAGTGCAGCGCAAAGCTCTGCCCGGCTGCACTCAACGGCAGGGCGGCACAGACGGCCGCCAGCGCCCGTCCCGCCGGCAGGTACGCCAGCGCACAGCCAAAGGCCGCCAGCAGGGCTGCCGTCCGATTTTGTGGTCTGTGCATGGCTCTGCCTCCCTTCTGTCTGGCCTATCTTATCACAGCAGCGGTCGAACGCGCAAGTATTTTGCGTTCTGCCGCACCAAATGTTGCCCAACCAATTGACTTTGCCCGTCGGGTTCTGGTATAATGCTTTCCGACGTTTTTGTTGAAAACGTTGTCTAACAGATTTTACCGGAAATCCGGAGGTATTTTATGATCCGCATTCTCACCGATTCTGCGTCCGACATCCTGCCCGCCGAGGCAGAACAGCTGGGCGTGACCGTGATCCCCCTGAACGTGACGCTGGAGGACGGCACCGTGCTGCGTGACGGCATCGACAAGACCCCCAGCGAATACTACGCCCTTTTAAAGGAGTGTCACAAGCTGCCCACCACCAGCCAGCCCAGCCCGGAGCTGTTCGAGCGGTTCTATCAGGACGCCGCCGCTGCCGGGGACGAGGTGCTGGGCATCTTCCTGTCCCATGAGCTGTCCGGCACCTGGCAGTGCGCCAGACTGGCCGCCGACCTTGTCAACGTGGACAACGTGCTGTTCGTGGACAGCGCCAACGTCTGCCTGGGCGAAGGGCTGCTGGTACGGCTGGCTGTGCAGCTGCGCGCCGCCGGTAGGACGCTGGTGCAGATCGCCACCGACCTGGAGCACGCCAAGGAGCACCTGCATCTGGTTGCCGCCATCGACGACCTGAAGTACCTGCGCAAAGGCGGCCGCCTGCCCGCCGCTGTGGCCGTGGCCGGCGGCATGCTGGGCATCAAGCCGCTCATCACCATCAAGGAAGGCAAGGTAGCCATGGCCGGCAAGGCACGCGGCCTGCCCGGTGCCTACGTTGCGCTGTTCAAAAAGGTGGAAGAGCTGGGCGGCATCAGCGCCGCCGTGCCTGCGCTGGCCGGTTATACGCTGTCTGCCCGCGAGGTGCAGCCCATCCAGACCTACCTGCAGGACAACCTGCAGTGTGCCGAGCCGCTGGTGCGGCAGATCGGCTGCGTCATCGGCACCCACGCCGGTCCCGGTGCCTTTGGTCTGGCCTTCTTTGATCAGGGACTGGAACTGTAAGCATCCTGAAACGCGAGACAGGCTTCCTCGAAAGGAAGCCTGTCTCTTTTTTATTCCAATCAGCAGTCAATCCAGATGGTGCCGCTTGCAGAAGCGCTTGCTCACGGCGTACATGGCCACCCACAGGCCCACGGCCAGCACAAGATAGAGCGGATTCTTCATGGAGCTCACCAGCGACTGACCGAACACCGCCATCATGGCCACCATCACGCCCTTGCCCAGCAGCATCGTGATGAGATAACGCTTCTCGTCAAAGTCCGAGATGCCGAAGGCCAGATGCATGAAGGAGCTGGGCGCAAAGGGCAGCAGCATGAGCATGAACAGCGACGACGTGTCGAAGCGGTTGACCCACTGCTGGGCTTTTTCCAGCTTGGGCCAGCGGCCGGCGATCTTCCAGAAACAGCGCTTGACGATGCGCCGCCAGAGCAGGAACATGAGGGTTCCGCCCAGCGCCACCCCGATCCAGCTGTACAAAAAGCCCAGGATGCCGCCGTGGGCTCCCACGTTCAGGGCCACGATGGCAATGAGCGGCAGCGGCGGAAAGAACGACTCCACCACGGCCAGCGTGATGGGGGCCAGCGGCCCCAGATCACCAAAGCGGTCCAGCAGTGTCTGCCAGTATTCCAGCGTGCCCAGCTGATGGGCCCACTGCAGCAACGTATGTTCCATTTGCGTTTTCCCAGTCCCTTCTGTTCCAAGCGGCGGCCGCACAGCCGCCTGCTGATAGTATATCCCGTTTGTATGACAGAGCCATGAACAGACCGTAGCAGTTCTGTATGCACGACCCTCTGCCCTATAAAACGAAACAGAACAGGAACTTCCTGCAAAAGAGGAAAAATGTACAGGAATAGGGGCTGGAATTTTCTCTGAGGACCGTCCGGTAGGGTGGGACCCTGTTGCCGCAGGCAATAGGGCGGGCAATGGAATGGCCCGTTTCGTGTCCGAAGAGGAAATACCAGCTCCTAAACGTTCAGTTTTCTGCGGATTTTTCCGTCCGGTTCTTCAGCCGCTCCAGCTGGGCTGCGCGCTGCTTGTTCCAGCGGGCAAGCAGCGCCTCATCCGGCAGCTGCAGGCAGCGGGCAAAGCTCCAGTGCAGCCCGTCGCGGCGGGCCAGCTTGTAGCGCTGGAACACGCCGCCGCTCACGGCATTGCCGGAACCGGCACAGTGCGGGCACTGGCTCAGGGTGTACCAGCTGTTGCTGCCCTTTTTCAGCCAGACATCGTCCGGGGTCAGGGCGGTGCCGCACTCCGGGCAGTTCATCGTGTAGATCTTGGGGTCGGTGCGCCAGGCGTACTGCTCCACATAGCCGTGGAACACCTCAAAGTCACGGTATTCGCCGGGGGCCGGGCACAGGCTGGCCTGCAGGCTCTCGTCCTCGGTGGGGTAAGCGGCAAGACCGGCCCGCAGGTCCAGCAGACGGCAGACATCGGCGGTGTACAGCGTGTCGGACAGCGCATCGTGGAACTGCCGTTCCATGGGGATGCCCATCCGGGTCACGACGCTTTCCAGCGTCATGCCCTCGCCCTCCTTGCGGGGGTGCTCCCGCAGGAACACCTGCTGCAGGTCGTACCACACGGTGGGGCGGCTCTCGTCGATATTGCACAGAAACAGGTTCTGCTTGAGCACCGGCACGTCATCCATGCCCCACTCGGCAAACTCGGCATCCGGGCCGCACCACTGCATGAAGCGGCGCAGGCCCTGCACGATGGGTTCGCCCTTGTCCAGGTCGGCCTGGGTCAGGCCGGTGACCTTGGCGATGTGGTGCTGCAGCTTGCGGAAGATGCGGGGACGCAGATGGATGGAAAAGGTGTCCAGCACGTTGGCATCCTCGTCGATCTTCACGGCACCGATCTCCACGATCTCGCCCCGGAAGGTCTGCTGCACCCCGTGATAATTAAAGGTGTAGGGCTGGTAGCCGATGTTCCATTCCAGATCAAATAAAACCAGATTGCGCGGCATTGTTTTTTATTCCTCTCGTAAAATAAACTTCTCCACAGCTTCGGCCACGCCGTCGTGGTTGTTGTCGGCGGCGGTCACATAGACGGCGGCGTCCTTGACCGGCTGCTCGGCGTTCTGCATGGCCACGCCCACGCCCGCATAGGCGATCATGGAGCAGTCGTTCAGGCCGTCGCCGCAGGCCATCAGGTTATCGCGGGTCAGACCCATGCGCTCCAGCAGGGCGGCCAGGCTGCTGTCCTTGGCCACGCCCAGGGGCACGGCCTCGATGAAGAACGGGCTGGAGGGGTACAGGTCGGCCCGGCCCGCAAACTGCTCCCGGCCTGCGGCACACACGGCGTCGCGGCGGGCGGGGTCCAGCGGGATGAGCAGCTTGCAGACGGGGTAGTCCACATAAGAAGCCAGGTCATCCACATGGATCATGGGCAGCTTGGTGGTAAAGGTCTCCTTGGCGGCCCAGGGGTCCGTCTCCCGCTCGCAGACGATGCCCTCACTGCTGTAGGTCAGGATGGCCACATCCTGCGCGGCGGCAAAGGCGCACAGCTCCGGGACCAGCGCGGGGTCCAGCGTTTTTTCCACCAGCGTTTCGCCGGTGCGGCAGTCCACGATCTTGCCGCCGTTGTAGGACAGAATGCAGCCGCCCTTTTTGTCCAGCCCCAGGTCTTTGGCCAGCGGGGTGATGCCGGCAGTGGGCCGGCCGGAGGCCAGCACCACGGTCACGCCGCGTTCAATGGCCGCATCCAGCGCGGCGCGGGTGCGGGGTGTCACTTCCTTCTGGTCGTTGGTCAGGGTCCCGTCCAGATCCAGGGCCAGCACTTTGATCTCAGCCATATTGTTATCCTCTTTCTGTTCAAAGGTGATCGCATTTCACCCCCTTATTGTACAATGAAACGCCCTCTTCTTTCAACCCTTGCGCAAAGGTTTGTGGAAAAACCGGTCCTCCGCAGTCGGAACGCGCGGATTTTACCGGATTTTGCGGCTTTTTTACCGTCCGGGCGGCCCCGCCCCACAGGTTTTACCAAAGCTTTGCACGGGGCTGGTTTCGGCCCGGGGCAGAAACGCGCTACAATAAAGCCGTTCCCGGATGATAAAAAACAAAGGCCTGAGGTCAGGCCGGATCAAGAGAGAGGATATTGCAATGAAGAACGAAAAGATCTCCCGCCGCAGCTTTCTGAAGGCCAGCGCTGTGGCTTCTGCCTTGGGTGTCATGGCCGCCGCACCCGCCGCCCACGCTGCCGGTGCCGACGAGGCTGCCGCTCAGATCGAGGAAGAGAACTGCCTGCTGAAGAAACCCAAATACATCTTCCTGTTCATCGGCGACGGCATGGGCACCGCCCAGATCCAGTCCGCCCGCTTCTACAAGGGCACCGTGGACAACAACGGCGCTGTGACCGAGGCCGACCTGAGCTTCACCAGCTTCCCCCATGTGGGCAGCGTGACCACCTACGACAGCACCTCCTTCTGCCCGGACTCCGCTTCCACGGCCACTTCCATCGCCACCGGCCACAAGACCGAGAGCGGCGTCATCAACATGTGCCCCTGGACCCGCGATGTACCCTATGAGACCATTGCCGAGAAGCTGCACGCCCAGAAGGGCTACAAGGTGGGCGTGGTGTCCACCGTGAACATCGACCACGCCACCCCTGCTGCCTTCTATGCACACCAGAACAGCCGCCGCAACTACTACGAGATCGGCGTGGAACTGGCCAACTCCGGCTTTGAGTACTTTGCCGGCGGCGAGTTCCAGAAGGTGAACGGCAGCGGCAATGTTCCCAACAACCACGAAGTGGCTGCTCAGGCCGGTTATAACGTGGTCACCACCCAGGCTGCTGCCGCTGCCCTGACCGCCGGTGCCGACAAGACCCTGATCATTGCCGAGGATCTGGCCGACGGCAAGGCCATGAACTACGCCATGGACGCCGCTGGCGGCGAGTGGCAGCTGACCGACTATGTAAAGAAGGGCATCGAGCTGTTGGACAACCGCAAGGGCTTCTTCCTGATGACCGAGTCCGG
>OIZW01001217.1_pt1 | contig 16917 bp, 13 predicted proteins | sample 1588581 | NCBI WGS metagenome assembly OIZW01 (sample SAMN03283266) | human gut metagenome | biome: human-associated habitat; material: feces | host: Homo sapiens | place: USA | collected 2013 | reverse complement strand
TTGTACGACCATCTTACCAGAAAGTGTCGCGAAAGGCAACGGGAATATCCAGATGTTGGCATAAAAAATCTGTGTGGGAGGTATAAGGGGAAGTTATGGGCCTTGGCGGGGGACGAAAAAAGACCGGTGGGGCCGGTCTTTTGTGTTCAGGCGTGGTATTGGGGGTCGTTGCCCTGGTAGATATCCTGCATCTCCCGGTCGATCTCGCTGATGGCATCGGAGCACAGACGCAGGCGGGCGGCATCCTGCTGGGTAAATTTGCGGTCGGATTTATACCGCAGCTCGTGCTCCAGGCTGGCCCACATATCCATGGCGATGGTGCGGAGCTGGATCTCCACCGGCAGGACCATGGTGCCCTCGCTGATGACGATGGGCACGTTGACGATCAGGTGCAGGCTGCGGTAACCGGTGTCCTTGGGCTCCTTGATATAGTCCACCTCGCGGAGGACGGTATAGGACTCGCTGCGGGTGAGCAGGGAGCGCAGGTAGTAGATATCATCCAGATAGTTGCAGATGACGCGGATACCGGCCACGTCCTGGATGTGGGCATAGATGTTGTCGATGCTGACCTCCAGGCCCCGGCGGCGCAGCTTGTCGATGATGCTGTCCAGCGTCTTGATACGGTACTCGATGTGGTGGATGGGCGAGTGGTCATACAGACGGGCGAACTCCTCGTCCAGGATCTCCATCTGCGTTACGGCTACCTTCAGCGCACTGCGGTACAGGTGCGTCACCCGCACCATGCCCGCCGCCAGCTCCTGCTCCTTCGGGGAAAGGCCCGCGGCGGTGGGAATGTCCCGCAGGCGGATGGTACCGCTTTTTTCGATCATCATGGGCAGACGCCCTCCTTTCGGCCACAGCCCACGTCCGGGGCCGCAGTTTCATCCTACTATACGAATATGACCTGCCTGTGAACAAATCGATATTTCTTTAACAAGTATACCGAGAGTTTGCGCGAAATGCAAGAGGGACGCCGTACAAAAAGCGCAAAGAAGGCGCCCACGGCTGCCGCCGTGGGCGCTGGGGTCATTTCTTGCAGCGGGCGAGGACGGCGGCGGCCACACGGTCGGCGGCCAGGCCGTCGAAATCGCGGCTCTGGGCAGCGGTGATGGCCTGACGCTGCTGTTCGTCCTCCAGAAAAGCCAGGGCCGACGCGGCCATGTTGTCCGGCGGGCAGGAGGCCGCCCAGCCGTGGGCGGTGAAGAACGCCTCGTTCCGCGTTTCGCAGCCGCCCACCATATCCGCCAGCAGCAGCGGCACGCCGCGGGTGCCGGCCTCGGTGATGCTGATGCCGCCGGGCTTGCTGACCAGCACGTCCGCGCTGTCCATGTACAGCTGCACCTGGGTAGTGAAGCCCATGGCCTCCACGCGGTACAGGCGGCGCAGCTCCAGGGCATAGCGCATCTGCTTGTTGCTGCCGCACAGCACCGTGGCAAAGTCGCCGTCGGCCATACGCATATCCAGGTCCTCCGCCACGTCGCCCATGGGGCCGCAGCCGATGCTGCCGGACATGAGGACGATGTGGCGGCCGGTCTCCGGCAGGCCCAGAGCTCTCCGCGCCGCGGCCCTGTCACCGCGCTGGCGGAAGGCGGAACGCACGGGGATGCCGGCGGGCAGGAGGGTATCGCGGGCAATACCGCAGCTGACGAACTCGTCGGCCAGCTCCTGATGGGGAATGACGCAGATATCCGGGGTACAGGCACCCACCGTGGGGCTGCAGGTATAGTCCGTGGCCACGAAGCAGAACACCGGACAGGCGCTCCACGCCTGCTTCAGCGCCGTCATCATCATGGCGGGGATCACGTGGACACAGACAACGGCATCGTAGCCGCCGCTTTGCAGCGTGCGGCCCAGACGGCGGGCCCCGCGGGCAATGTAGCGGTACACCGGGCCGTCGCGCCGGTCCATCTCCTTGTCGCCCTCGGCGGACATATAGCCCGCCTTGTAGAGCCTGGGATACCGGCGGTAGAACCGGGTGTGCCACTTGGAAACGAATTTAGATGCCTTTTTGGAGATGAAGCCCAAGCCGTCCATCACGTCGCAGGACGCGCCGCAGCGTTGGAGGCTGTCACGCAGGGCGGCGGCTACGGCGTTGTGCCCGCCGCCGGTGTTACAGGTCAGGATCAGTACGCGCATTTTGTTCTCCTTTCCGCTGCGCTCGCTTTCGCAGCAGCGCCGCCAGGCGCATGAGCCGGGGGCGGTTGTAGCGTTGTATCAGAATAAAGGGCAGATTGGCCAGCAGCACCCACACCGCCAGCACGATCGCGCCGCCCCAGCCGGGCCACAGCCACAGAAACGCCAGGCCCAGCAAACAGGAGGCCCCGTGGACCAGCTCCGCGCGGCACGTCTCCTGCACCAGCGCCGCGGCCTGATCCGCCGTCACGGCACCGCTGCCGGGCAGTTCCTTCTTCACCATGTCCGGCAGGATGCGACTCATGTCCGGCACCAGCTTCTTCCACTTATCGATGGCCAATTTGGTGTAGATGCGGCCGTTCTGCTCCCATTTCCGGCTGCGGAAGAGCCGCTTCTCCGGGTCAAAGGGACCGGGGATCGCCTGACCCAGCGGGTGCGCCAGCAGGGCCAGCGCCGCCGCGTACAGGACGCATTTCCAGAAGCCGCTCACGCCTTCTCCACCCCGCAGCTGCGCTCCAGCGCGTGGCGCAGCGTGCCCTCCGTCAGGCGGGTGACGCGCTCCACGAACTGCTCCTCATCGTGCTTCATGCCGTAGTGCAGCCAGCTTTGCAGCAGGCCCACCAGCGTGGCCGTATACAGCGCCGCGATGGACTGCACATCCGTCTCCGCCACCGGCAGGTCCTCCGCCGTGCGGCGCACCAGATCCTCCACGGCACCGTAGACCACCTGGTAATACTCGCGCTCCAGCAGGTCGCGCTGGCTGGACTGGTACAGGTGGTAGACCGCGCGGCGGTTGGCGCGCATGAACGCCGTCACCCGCATCATCAGCTGGTACCAGCTGGTGCAGAGGGGTGGTGCGTTGAGGACGCGGTCCAGCTCCGTCTCCAGCACCTCGCGCACCAGGGCGTAGATGTCGCAGTAGTAGTAATAAAACGTATTCCGGTTCACGCCGCAGTGATCTGCGATGTCCACCACGGAGATCTTATCCAGCGGCCGCTGCTCCAGCAGGTCCAGAAAGCCCTTGCGAATGGCGTTTTTTGTGGTCTGTGCCATGTCCATGCTCCTCTCTTTGTGCAAAAACTGCCTTACCACCTGTATCATACCGAATTCAGACAGTTTTTGCAAGATGCCCGTACTATGCACTTTAGGCAAAATGTGTGGAAATGTATGAACATAGTGTAAAAAAAGCATCCCCGCACGGTGTGCGGAGATGCTTTTGCTTCAAATGGGATCAGGCCGTCACCACGGGGCCGCCGTGCTTCTTGGCGCTGATCTTCTGGTAGGCGATGACCGCCGCCACCAGCACCAGGCCGGCCACGTCGGTGAGGGTGCCGGGGATCATCATGCCCAGGCCGCCGACGGCCAGGACGATACGCAACGCCCAGTGGACCTTCTTATACAGATGGCCGTTCAGGGACGCCGCGATGGCAAAGATGCCCAACAGGGCACTGACGCAGATCTGCGCCACCTCCCACCAGCCGGAGATGTTCTCAAACAGCAGGGCCGGACTGTAGGCGAAGATGTACGGCACGATAAAGGCGGCGATGGCCAGCTTGGTGGCGTTGATGCCGGTCTTCATGGGGTCGGACTTGGCGATGGCCGAGCCGGCATAGGCCGCCAGAGCCACAGGGGGCGTGATATCCGCCACGATGCCGAAGTAGAACACGAAGAAGTGGGCGGCCACCAGGGGGAAGCCCAGCTGAATGAGGATGGGCGCGCAGGTGGAGGCCATGATGCAGTAGTTGGCCGTGGTGGGCACGCCCATGCCCAGGACGATACAGCACAGCATGGTCAGCACCAGGCCGACGATGGTGGCGTTGCCCGCCAGCTGGACGATGGCGTTGATGAGGATGGAGGCCAGGCCGGTGACGGTGATACAGCCGGCGATGATGCCCGCCATGCTGCAGGCCACGGCCACGGTGATAGCGCCGCGGGAACCGGCTTCCAGAGACTCCACTGCGGAGAAGACGGAGCGCTTGCCGGCATTACCCAGCGCCTTGCCGGTCGTCATGGGCTGGGTGTCGCCCTCACCGCGCTTGCCCTGCAGGAAGAAATTGACGAAGCCCACGGCAATGGCGGCCAGAATGGAATAGGCCGCGGAGTGGGACATGGTCTTGCTGCCGGAGGACACCAGCCACACCAGCAGGATCAGGGGAATGATCAGGTAGCAGTCACGGACCAGCAGACGCCACGCAGGCAGCTCCTCGCGGGGAACGCCCTTCAGGCCCAGCTTCTTGGCCTCCAGATGGACGGCGATGAAGATCCCGGTGAAGTACAGCAGCGCGGGCAGGATGGCCTTGACGGCCACCTGGGCGTAGGGCAGCTTCATGTACTCGGCCATGAGGAAGGCTGCCGCACCCATGATGGGGGGCATGATCTGGCCGCCGGTGGAGGCCGCGGCCTCGACGGCGCCGGCGAACTCGGGCTTGTAGCCGGTCTTCTTCATCATGGGGATGGTGAAGGAACCGGTGGTGACGGTGTTGCCCACGGAGGAGCCGGACACCATGCCGCACAGGGCGGAGCTGATAACAGCCACCTTCGCCGGGCCGCCGCTGGACCAGCCAGCCAGACGGTTGGCAAAGCTGATGAAGAAGTTGGCGATGCCGGTGCGCTCCAGGAACGCGCCGAAGATGATGAACAGAACGATGTAGGTATAGCACACGTTGATGGGCGTGCCGATGACGCCGGAGGTGGTGTAGAACAGCTTGTAGATGATGGTTTTCAGCGCGTCATACAGGGTGGCACCGTTCACCGCGCCGGCGTAGCTCAGCTGGTTGATGAACGCGTACACGATCAGCACGCCGGCCACGCACAGAATAGGCAGGCCCACGCAGCGGCGGCACAGCTCCATCAGGATCAGGATACCCACCACGCCGATGATGACGTGGACCGTCTCGATACGGGTGGACAGGCGCACCAGCGTCATGGCGTTCAGCGCGAAGTAGAAGAAGCAGGCCGCACCCACCACCATCAGCACGATATCGTACCAGGGCAGGTAGTTGACCCTGACGTGGTGCTTGCTGGCGGGGTAGGTCAGGAAGCCGATGATAATGATGCAGCCCACGAACATGGTGAGCCGGATCTCGGGCATGGCCTTGGAAAACAGGGTCATGCCGATGCAGAACAGACCGAACGCGGCCATGAGGATGCGGATGATCAGCTGGGGCGTACCCTCCCACAGGCGGGTGGCGGATTCACGGTCATATTTACGCATGACCGCGTCCAGATCCGGGGCCTCGTCCGCGGCGGTATTGACGCCGTCGGCCGGGCTGGTATCCGGTTTTTTCTTGTCGATGCTCATAGTCGTTTCTCTCCCTGAAGATTACAGAATAGCGCGAGGACTACGGCGGGAAACCCCGCCGTAGCCTCGAAAAGCGTCAGTTTTCTGCTAAGGATTTAGTCGCCGAAGTACACGTCCTTGGCGATGACGGTCTCGGTGTAATAATCGGAGGTCTCCAGCAGCTTGGCGATGTGCTCGCTGTCCAGGCTGACCAGGTAGGTATCCTTGGTGGTGGCCAGGTCGGTCACAGCGGTGGTGGGGGCACCGGCCACGATGAAGGCGGCGTCGATCTGGCCGTTCTTCAGGGCGTCGGCGCTGTCGCTGAAGGACTGGTAGGTGGGCTTGATGTCGTCCTCGGTCAGCCCGTAAGCACCCAGGACGTCAATGGCGTTGAAATACACGCCGGAACCGGGAGCGCCGATGGACACGGACTTGCCAGTCAGGTCAGCCACGGTCTTGATGCTGGCGTTGGTGGTGACGATCTGCACCTGCTCCATGTACAGGGCGGCCACAGTGGAGAAGCCCTCGACCTTGCTCTCGAACAGGTTGGTGCCGTTGTAGGCGTAGGCCATCACGTCGGACTGGCAGAACGCGAAGTCAGCGGTGCCGTCCACCAGCTCCTGCACGTTGGCCTGAGAGCCGTTGCCCACCAGACCCACGACGTTGACGCCGGCGTTGTTGGTGGCGTGCTGGGCGATGACGGAGCCGAAGGCGTAGTAGGTGCCGGACTCGCCGCCGGTGACGAAGCGCAGGTTGCGGGAGTCGGTGTTGCCGGCGCCGTCCTTGACGGCGGCGACCTCAAAGCCCTTCTCGGCGAAGTACTTGGCAGCGCCGGGGTGATAGGGCACGGAGGTGATGGAAGCGCCGTACTCCAGACTCAGCTCGCCGTACTTGGCGTGGCTGGTGGTCAGGGACGCGGCGTTGTCAAAGATGTCCGCCACGAACTTGTACACGTCGTCGCTGGACACGTCGTCGCGAGCCAGGATCACCGCGCCCACGGCCACGGTGGTGGTGTCGGTATGCTCAGCGGTCACATCGCCGCCGTCGTCCTTCTTGTCGCCGCAGGCGACCAAGCTCAGCGCCATGACCAGCGCCAGAACCAGTGCAAAAAACTTTTTCATGTTCTTTCTCCTTATTGATAGATAAATTGTTTTCCTCTTCCTGAAAAACAGCTTTTTCCGCCGGCCGGTCGGGCACGGCGGTGTTCAACGGTGCCATTATATCGCAGGCGTAAACTTTTTGCAATATCTAAATGCGGAAAATTTCATTTTTCTGCGGAACGATTTTCCCGTCCGTGCGGACATTCCGCTTTTCTTAGTCGGTATTTCTTTCGGCAAATCCGTAGTTTTGTCTGTATCATGGTACTTTTTAGCGGTGGTCTATTCATAATGCTAAATTGTTTTATGCAGGAACGCCCCGCAAGAAGTGCATTTTCTGCTGGGCAGTCCTGCAAAATAACAGAGGCGGGGCAAAGCCCCGCCTCTCAGCTTTCTGTCACATTCAACAGCTGCGCCGCAGCAGTTCACATACCAGTTCATAGGTGCGCTCCGTGGAGGGCACGCTCAGCCGCTCCCGCACGGAGTGTACATCGTGCAGCTCCGGCCCCATGGACACCGCGTCCAGACCAGGGATCTTCTCCATCAGCAATCCGCACTCCAGACCGCCGTGGGTGGCCTCCACCACGCCGTCCTTACCGGTAAGATCCTTATACGCCGCCAGCAGCGCATCCCGGAACTGCGACTCCCTCTTGTACTGCCAGCCGGGGTACACGCCCCGCTCTGCCACAGTGCCGCCCGCCAGCGCCGCCACAGCCCGCACGCGCTGCGCCAGCATCAGCTTCCGGGACGCGATGGACGACCGGATGGAGAACGCGATGTGCAGTCCGTCGCCGTCCAGCTTCACCACGCCCATATTCAGGGAGGTCTGCACCAGACCGGGGAAATCCGTGTCCATAGCCTCCACGCCCTGCGGCATGGCCGTCAGCGCCTGCACCAGCGTCACGGTGCGCTCTGCGGACACGGCTTTTGCCGTCTCCGCTGCCGCGCAGGTCAGCGTCACATCGGGGTCGGTGACGGCGTACTCGTTCTTCAGCACCCCCTCAAGCTCCCGAATAAACGCTTCGAACGCCCGGCCGCTGCCCTTGGGCAGCGCCACCGCCGCATCGCAGCGGGAGCAGATCACGTTGTCGAACTGCCCGCCGGAGAAGGCCGCCAGCCGCAGGCCGGGGAACTTCTCCAGCGCTGTGGCCAGTACCCGTCCCATGAGGCGGTTGCCGCTGCCGCGTCCCAGATGGATGTCCGCACCGGAGTGACCGCCCCGCAAGCCGGCCACGGTGATGCCGAAGCCCTCCATGTCCGCCGCATCGGTCAGCGCTGCGGGCAGCAGGCAATCGGAGCGCATGCCGCCTGCGCAGGACACGGTGAACACGCCCTCCAGCTCGGAGTCCAAATTCAGCAGCTTTTTGCCCTTCAGGTCAGAGCAGTCCAGCGCAAAGGCGCCGTCCATGCCCACCTCCTCGTCCACGGTGAATACCGCCTCGATGGGCGGATGTACCAGCGTATCATCCGACAGGATCGCCAGGATCATGGCCACGGCAATGCAGTTGTCGCCGCCCAGCGACGTCTTGTCCGCCCAGACCCACTCACCGTCGGTCATCAGGTCAAGTCCCTCGCGGGTCATGTCCTTGGTGCAGTCGTCGGTCTTGGCGCACACCATGTCGATGTGGCCCTGCAGGATGATCGGCTCGGCGCTCTCATGGCCGGGAGATGCCGGCTTCCAGATCACCACGTTGTTGCACGGCTCCTGCCGGTACTTCAGTCCCAGTTCCTTGGCAAAGTCCACGCACAGATCGCTGATGATCTTCGTGTTGCCGCTGCCGTGGGGCACCGAGCACAGCTTTTCAAAATATGCGAACACCTTTTCTGGCTTCAAGCCTTTCAAAACAGCCATTTTGATACTCCTTTCCCATGCGGCTGCGGTCTCCGCGCCGCCCATTCAGTATAGCATATCCGCCTGCCGAGCGCAAGCAAGTCCCTATGTGCCCACAGCCCATGCTTTCGCATGGGCTGTGTATGCAGCACACATTATCAGAAGTCGCCCATGCCCATATCGTCCTCGATACCGGGCGCTTCCTCGTCGTCGTCCTCGGTGGGAGGCGCGGGGATGAATTCCTCCAGATAGGCCTCCTCCGGCAGGCCAGCCATATACGCCGGCAGGTTGATGATGATGCCGTCGATGTTATGGGGCAGTGTCATTTGGTACGTTTCCGTTGTCTCGCTGCCGCCCTTCTGCTGCATGACCTCCACGGTCAGCTCCAGCTTGTCGCCGATGACGGTGGTCAAGCAGCGTTCCTTTTCGTACAGCTTGGAGATCTGCTCGCCGTTCACGTACACAGTGATCTTATAGGGTGCCTCCACAGACTGGCCGCCCTTGTCCACTGCGCGGTTGTCGAAATAGACGGTGTGGCCGCGTCCGATGCGCAGCATCACCACGGCGACGAGCACCAGCACCAGAACGAAGGCGATACGGATGATCCACGAGCGTTTCGTCGTTTTCATGCGGTTCTCCCCTCCTCCTCGGCCTTCTGCTCAATGGCCAGCTGCTGACCCAGCGTGCGGTTCTCCTTGCGCTTCTTGGCCTCGTACATGACCAGTGCCACGGTGATAACGGCGTAGGACACGAACACGCGGAAGTACTCGCCGATCATGGAGTCGCCGGTGATCTTGGTTCCGGCGGCCGGCGCCACGATGAACATGGTATGGAACAGGAGCACACCCAGGAACACGTTGCCGATGGACGCCTTTTCCACGGAGGCGCCGCCCACCAGCAGCGCGGCGATGCAGAACATGCCGACGTTGGTATGCGCCGTATAGGTGGGGAAGTTGCCCATGTTTTGCAGGTAGATGATCATGCCGAAGCCCGCGAACACGGTGGACATGACGATGGAGATCAGGCGGGTGCGGTCCACGTTGATACCGGCGTCACGCGCCACGTTCATGTCCTGTCCCACCGCGCGCATGTCCTGACCCAGCTTCGTGCGGCGGAACCACACGATGAACAGGCAGGCCAATGCGATGATGATCAGCGTCAGCACGGGGATCTTCACGCCGCCCACGTAGACGGCCAGCGCATTATCGACGCTCTGCCGCATCTGCAGAAGGCTGACTGTGTTGCGGATACCAAAGCCGCGGGGCAGCTTCAGTGTGTTGTGGAGGATGGGGATGATGGGCCCCATCATATACAGCACCACCAGCTGGTACACACCGGTCATGCAATAGGCGATAAAGTAGCTGGTGACCATCTCGCGGCCCTTGGCGCGGTTCAGGATGCTGCCGCACATAAGACCCAGCAGAATGGACAGGGGGATGGACAGGATGGCCGCCAGCACCAGACCGGGGATACCCCAGATCTGCCAGTCCGCCACCAGGATCAGCGCGATCTCGCCGGCCATAGCGCCCAGCGTCATGGCAAAGTTCAGACCCATACCGGCCATAATGGGGATCAGCAGGCTCAGGATCAAAAAGGCGTTGCGCCCCAGACGGGTCATAGCCTCGTTAAGTATGTAGCTCACCGGCAGGCCGGACACGGGAATGAGCACGGCGCAGATGATGATAAACAGGACGGGCACTGAGTTTTTGCCCAGGAATTGCTTTACGTCGAATCTCTTACCCTTCATGTCAGCGCCCCCTTTCCGTCTTTCTGGTCAGGGCATAGAGGATCATGCCGTTGGATACCACGATACGGATGACCTCGCTCATATCCATCTGGAAGGCGGCGCTCATCACGGTGGGGGTCATGGTCACCACGCCCTGATACAGGATCGTACCGATAATCACATTGCCGATGGATGCCTTATTCACCGACGCGCCGCCGATCAGGATGGCGGCCACGGCGGGCATGGCCATCCAGAAGGGGCCGTTGTACAGCTGTATGAAGCCGAAGCCCTGCTCATACACCAGAATACCCACAGCACCCAGCCAGGTGGACATGATCACGGAGATAAGCCGCATCTTGTCCACGTTGATGCCCGCTGCGCGGGCAAAGGCGGGGTTGGAGCCCACAGCGGTCATGGCGGTGCCGGTCTTGGTGTGCAGGAACGCCCACATCAGCACGGCCAGCAGCACGAAGAACAGCAGCGTGCCGGTGGGGATCACCAGATTGATGCCGATGCTGTTCAGGTCGATGGTCAGAATGTTGGCCAGCGCCTTGTCGTAATAGCCCTCCAACGAAATGACGGTACGCAGACCGCTGGCGGAGAAGCCCCACACCATGGTAGGGTGCTTATACGGCAGCAGCAGCCACATCATGCACATGAAGGACACGGACGAGAAGCCCACATAGGTGGCGATCATCATCTCGCCGCCCTTGATCTTGTTCAGCAGCCAGCCGTAGCCGCCGCCGAACAGCAGGGCAAAGGGCGTGGCGATGAGGATGGCCATAAGGAAGCTGGCAAAGCCGGTGTAGCCCAGCTCGATGGACAGCGTGGCACCCAGCAGTCCGGACACGATACCCAGCGGCAGGCCGAAGTTCAGGCCGCAGCCGGAGTGTACCATGGGCACCATGGCCAACACCATCACGGCGTTCCAGCTGAAACGGGTGATGATATTGGTGATCTGTGTGGGGAAATCCAGCCCCACGCAGGGCGCGGCGATGAGCAGCAGCAGCAGGAAGCACGCGATGATCAGACGCGGCAGGCCGAAGCTGTCCACCAACTCTCTGAATTTTGACTTGTTTCCAAGTGTGGTCGTATTGCCCATTTCTTCCTCCTTACTTCACCTGACTGACCATGAGCATACCGAACTCCTCGGAGGAATGGTCAGCAGGCAGGATACCGGCGACCCTGCCGCCGGAGACGATGGCGATGCGGTCGCAGATCTGGCGCAGCTCCTCCAGCTCGGAGGAGATCATCACCACCGTGACGCCGGATTCGCGGTTAAATTTCTTCAGCGCCTCCAGTACCAGCGCCTTGGCGCCCACGTCGATGCCGCGGGTAGGCTCGGACACGAAGAGGAAGCGGGGCTCCAGCGCGAACGCCTTGGCCAGACACACCTTCTGCTGGTTGCCGCCGGACAGCTCTCTGGCCTTCTGGCTGGAGCCGGTACACTTGATCTGCAATTCATCGATATACCGGTTCGTCACCGTGTGGATGGCCTTTTCGTCGCGCCATGTGAAGAAACCCATTCTCTTCAGGAACTTGTTCTGCACCTGCATGGCGGGGAACGCCACGTTCCACTCCAGTGACTCATCCAGCAGCAGACCCACGCCGCGCCGATCCTCGGACACAAAGGCCAGCTGGGAGTCCAGGCACTTCCGGGGGCTGTTCAGCGCGATAGGCTTGCCGTCGAATTCCACGGTGCCGCCCGCCTCGTACAGGCCCATAACGCCGTTGGGGATACCCAGCTTGCCCTGGCCGGCCAGACCGCCGATGCCCAGGATCTCGCCCTCCTTCACGTCCAGATCCACGTTGCGGACGATCTCGCCGGGCATATCCACCCACAGCTTGCGGATGGACATAATGGTGCGGGCATCGGAGTGGTCGCGGATGTCGTGGGCAGCGCCGCCGGCAGCCACCTCGCGCCCCACCATGTAGTGGGTGATGTCGCGGACATCCGTCTCGCGGGCGGCCACGTCCTTGACAACGTAGCCATCCCGCATGATGACCACCTTATCGCACACCGACAGGATCTCCTGCAGGCGGTGGGTGATGAAGATCACGGCGATGCCCCGGGAGGCCATGCCGCGGATGGAATCCAACAGCGCCTGCGCCTCCTGCTCGGTGAGCACGGCGGTGGGCTCGTCCAGGATCAGCAGCTTCAGGTTCTCCTTGCTCAGCTCGCGGGCGATCTCCGTGAACTGCTTGTGCCCCACGGGCATGCTGCTGATGACCATCTTCTGGTCGATAGCCACGCCCATCTTCTCAATGGCTTTTGCGGCGCGGTTATCCATTTCCTTATAGTCGAGAGTGTCCAGACGCGGGCCGAACACTTCTGAAATGACGCTTTTTTTCTTGGGCTCGCGGTTGAGGAGGATGTTCTCCGTGGCAGTAAAGCCGGGGATCAGCGAGAACTCCTGATGCACCATGCCGATGCCGGCCTTCAGCGCATCAAAGGGGGTGTTGAACTGCACTTTTTCTCCGTCGATCAGGACATCCCCCTCGTAGCCGCCCGTCTCACGGATCACGTCCATGCCAAACAGTATTTTCATCAAGGTGCTCTTTCCGGCGCCGTTTTCGCCCACCAGACCCAGCACCTCGCCCTCTTTCAAGGTGAAGTTGATGTCCGTAAGCACCTGATTGCCGAAAAAGCCCTTTTTGATATTCCGCATCTCAAGCAGCGGAGCATTGTTCTTTTCCATATTCATCCCTACCTATAGCAGCGGGGAGGGAGGATGCCCTCCCTCCCCGCTTTAATGGTTGCTTCAAAAGCCTGTCGTCAGCTGATGGTGAAGTACTTTTCCGGGATCTCCACGGTAGCGTTGCCCATGAAGTGGCCGGGATCGCCCATGATATAGGTATCCTGATAGATCAGGAACACGTTTTCAGACTTCGCGCCGGTGGTGGCGTTGGTGTAGCTGGCGCCGTTCCAGGCCGCCTTGGGAGAGTAGACCTGCAGCGCGGCAGCCACATCGTCCATGTCCTTCAGCTCACTCTTGCCGTCCAGCACGTTCTTGGCGTGCAGAGCAAGACCGGCGGACAGGGTGTAGCCGTAGGAGTAAGCCCAGGTGCCGAAGTGATCGGCGCCGCCCTTCTCAACGATGGCGGACTCGACCTTGGTCAGAATCTTCTCGAAATCACCGGCTTCCTCGGTCAGATCCAGACCCAGAGCACCGGGATAACCCATCAGGGGAGAGGGCAGGTCGGCCTCGATGAAGTAGCCGCCGTACTCCAGCAGGCGCTTCAGCAGAGGCTCGGTGTGCGCATCGTTGGTGCAGAAGTAGGCAGCGTTCTGGCCGTACTTCTCGACCCATGCGGGCACCTGCTCCAGAATGTAGGCCTGAGCGCCGGAAACGCCGACGTCAGAGGTGGGATCGGGAGCCGTCTCCAGAACGAACTTCATGCCGAACTCCTCGCAAGCGGCCCTCATGATGGCCACGCGGCGGCTCATGGTCTCATAGGACATGTGGCGGGGGAAGGAGATATGTACGAAGGTGTCGCAGCCCAACTCGTGCGCGGTGCGGATGATCAGATAGCCGCGGGACACGAAGTCGTTGTTGGTGACCAGGTCGGCAGCGGAGCCGATCTCGGGCAGATCCTCGTGAGCCTCGCCTGCGATGCAGATGATGTCAGGGCGGGTCTCCTTGATCTTGCGGAACGCCTCGGTGGTGCCGGGAACGGACTGGTTGACGATGATGGCCTTCATCAGGGGATCGGCGGACAGGTTCACGATGGACTGGATGGTAGTCTCAGTCTCCTCGGTGAAGTTGTCGGGATAGATGGCCAGCTGGACCATATCCTCGCCATACTCCTTCTGGAAGGCCTCGGCGCCGCGGCGATCATCCTCGGACTGAGAGACGGAGCCGGTCACGATGCCGATCTTGTAGGGCACGGTGCTATCATCGGTCTCGCCCTTCTTTTCGCCGCAGGCGACCAGGGAGAACGCCATGATGAGAGCCAGCAGCAGAGAAACTACTTTTTTCATGTTTACCTCCAAATTCCTTTACCATAGTTTGTTGTTTCCTCCGCCAGAAGGAAACAGCGAACAGGGCGCGCCCCATTCACTTCTATGCATTCGGGTGCTGCACACCCATTTGATTTTACCAGATAAGTTCACACTCTGTCAACATATTTGTGTCTCTGAATGGTGCTCAATAGCGCATCTCCTTGTTTTTCATCCACACACTTTCCCACATTTTTTGGCGCATTTGCATCATTTTCATGTATTTTTCATGCGGTTTTCTGTCAGAATCCTGCCGTTTTGCTATAATAAACTTTTCTTTTGGCGAAATCTGTTTTTTGTCTGACTGCAGCAAAAGAGACAGGCTTCCGCCTGTCTCTCCCGCTTACCTTATGACTTATGGCACTTGTCAGATCTTCTGCTTCTCATCCACGATCTGGCGCAGCTTGGCAGAGAAATCCTCCAGCGTCATGGCGCCCAGGTCCTCGCCCTTGCGGGTACGGACGGAGACGGTGCCGTTCTCCATGTCGCGGTCGCCAACCACCAGCATGAAGGGGATCTTCTCCAGGGTGGCCTCGCGGATCTTCTTGCCGATCTTCTCGTTGCGGCTGTCCACCTCCACGCGGAAGCCCTGCTTGCGCAGCTCCGCGGCCTGCTGCACGCAGTAGTCGGCAGCGCGGTCAGTAATAGGCAGGAAGCGTACCTGCTCGGGCATCATCCAGGTGGGCAGCGCACCGGCGTACTCCTCGATCAGGTAGGCCAGCGTCCGCTCATAGCAGCCCAGAGACGTGCGGTGGATGATATAGGGCAGGGCCTTGTTGCCGTTCTCATCGATATAGTACATGCTGAAGCGCTCCGCCAGCAGCATATCGATCTGGATGGTGACAAGGGTATCCTCCTTGCCGTACACATTCTTGTACTGGATGTCCAGCTTGGGGCCGTAGAACGCGGCCTCGTCAATGCCCACGGTGTAGTCCACGTTCAGATCCTTCAGGATGCGCTCCATGGCGGCCTGGGCGTGGTCCCACTGCTCCGCCGTGCCCTCGTACTTGTTGTTGGGGTTGGCGGGGTCCCACTGGGAGAAGCGGAACGTGCACTTTTCCAACAGGCCCACGGTGCCCAGGCAGTACTTGGCCAGATCCAGGCACTGCTTGAACTCCTCCTCCAGCTGGTCGGGGCGCAGCACCAGATGTCCCTCGGAGATGGTGAACTGGCGGACGCGGATCAGGCCGTGCATCTCACCGGAGTCCTCGTTGCGGAACAGGGTGGATGTCTCGCCCAGACGCATGGGCAGGTCGCGGTAGCTGCGGCCGCGGTTCAGGAACACCTGATACTGGAACGGGCAGGTCATGGGACGCAGGGCAAAGCACTCCTTCGTCTCATCCGCGGGATCGCCCATGACGAACATGCCGTCCAGATAATGATCCCAGTGACCGGAGATCTTGTACAGCTCACGCTTGGCCATCAGGGGCGTCTTGGTCAGCAGATAGCCACGCTGCTGCTCGGTGTCCTCCACCCAGCGCTGCAGCAGCTGGATAACGCGGGCACCCTTGGGCAGCAGGATGGGCAAGCCCTGGCCAATGCAGTCCACGGTGGTGAAATATTCCAGTTCGCGTCCCAGCTTATTGTGGTCGCGCTTCACGGCCTCCTCCCGCTCCTTCAGATAGGCATCCAGCTCGTCCTTGCTGGGGAAGGCCACGCCGTAGATACGCTGCAGGGTCTGCCGGTTGGAGTCGCCGCGCCAGTAAGCGGCGTTGCAGGCGGTCAGCTTGATGCCGTTGCCCTTGATGCGGCCGGTGGAGTCCACATGGGGACCGGCGCACAGGTCCACGAACTCGCCCTGCTTGTAGAAGGAGATGTGGGCATCCTCGGGCAGGTCGTTGATCAGCTCCACCTTATAGGGCTCTTCCCGCTCCTCCATGTACTTGACGGCCTCGGCGCGGGGCAGCTCGAAACGCTCCAGCTTCAGCTTCTCTTTACAGATCTTACGCATTTCAGCCTCGATCTCGCCCAGGTCGTCCTGGGTGAAGGCGAAGGGCGCGTCCAGATCGTAATAAAAGCCGTTGTCGATGCTGGGGCCGATGGCCAGCTTCACCTCCGGGTGCAGGCGCTTGACAGCCTGGGCCAGGATGTGGGAGCAGGTGTGCCAGTAGGTCTTGCGGTACTGTTCGTTTTCAAACGTAAATTCCTTGTTTTCCTTGTTGACTTCGCTCATAGTCTGTTCCTCCTTGTGATCGGGGCTGGATAAATAAAAATCCCCACCCCTGAATGGTATCAGGGGTGAGGTAATAGGCATTACTCCACGGTTCCACCCTGCTTACGGCCTGCGCAGCATTTTTACTGTCCGCTGCGGATGGCGGGATATCTTTCGTCGAGACAAGGCGCAGGAGCGCAGGAATACGGTCTGTATTTCAAGCTTCTGCAACGCAGTATCGGCGGAAGAGATCCGGCATACGCCGTCGCTTTCGATCGCTGTAACGGGCGATACCCGTCCTGCTCGTCGCAGGCGGCTCGGAAGTGGTACGGGCCGTGTCCTTGGCGGGGTGCTTTCAGCCGGGGGCGCCCCTCTCTTTGGCCGCGGAAAAACAGCTTCTTCTTCGTCACTGCCTTTTTGATGGCAATAAGTATAAACCGTTTGATCGGGTTTGTCAACGGGTGGTTTTCACGGGGGAAGGGCAAAATCAGCTGCGTGAAGCAAAAAGAGACATCCGAAAGGATGTCTCTTTTTGCTGGCGCGGAAGGAGGGATTTGAACCCTCGCGCCGCTTTTGACGGCCTACTCCCTTAGCAGGGGAGCCCCTTCGGCCACTTGGGTACTTCCGCATACATATTTATTTTCTGGCGGAGAGAGTGGGATTCGAACCCACGGATGCTTTCACATCGCCGGTTTTCA
>OIZW01001210.1_pt1 | contig 16977 bp, 20 predicted proteins | sample 1588581 | NCBI WGS metagenome assembly OIZW01 (sample SAMN03283266) | human gut metagenome | biome: human-associated habitat; material: feces | host: Homo sapiens | place: USA | collected 2013 | reverse complement strand
CGTAGAAATGATTTCCAACAGCGGAAGTCGTATTAAGTTCCCAATCAAGCGTTCCCAAGTCAACGCTGCCAACACATTGAACATATTTTTTATTCTCATAATCAACGTAGTTCTTAGCCGTTCCTGCCGACCAGCCGTAGCCAGGCAGTGCTTTGATTGCTTCGGGAATTGGGTATGTGTTGCGGTGATATGGGGCGTAGGCTGTAGGTGTTACAGTACCCTCCCATATAGCCGCCTGCATACCTGTTTCAGCTCTCATGGTGACATATCCATCAATTGGGGCGGAAAATGTATATCCCATGTCGGTTGCGTGTCTGATTCCGTCATACGTTTTACTGTTTGGCGTTGGTTTATCAATATGTAGACCGTATACAGCACCACCTAGAACTGTGTAGGTGCGACCTTTAATGATTTTGGCAACATGGGTGTCAAAATTTGAATTTCGCACATATGTTCCTGATACGTCAATGGAATATCCCTGCCATTTTTCATAGATTTTATTTCTGCTTTCTTCCACGACCTCTGTCACCCCAGCGCTGACAATCTCGCCGTCAATGACCTCAGAATGACCACCTATTGACTTCACCGACATCAGCTTACCGCCTGTAGGCACTGTCTTAGCGTATGCCGTTTCACTGTCGGTTTCAAACTGGTGTGTCACACCGTTGCCCATGTCAAACAGTGCGTCCACACGTCTTTTCAGTTCCTTGTCGGTCAGCTTTATCGCAGAAATCTCAGCCGTGTTTTCAGCTATCTTACCAACAGCTGTAGTGTAGTCCTCTGGCAGACTGTCAGCCACCGCCTGTGCTGTCTGTGCGGCGGTCTCAGCGGCTTTGCGGTCTGTGACGACCTGCTTGGCGTTTTCTGCCACTGTAGCCTTATCAGCCGTGACCTGCTCTGCCAATGTCTGCACCGCCTGCCTGTCTGCTGCAGTGCTGTCAGCGCAGGTCTTGGCGGTTTTAGCATAACCTGCCATTATGGTCTTGTCAGCTTCGGTCTGCTGTGCTGATGTTGCCGCCTGGGCTGCGGATACCTTTGCGGCGTTCTGCGATGTGACCGCCTCAGCACGTGCGGTTTCTGCACCCTGCTTGGCAGTGTCTGCCTGCGTTGCGGACGTTTCAGCCGCTGTTTTTGCGGTCTCAGCACGTTCAGCCGCCTGTTCTGCGGTGTCGGCTGATTTTTCTGCGTTTGTGGCAGACTTCTTTGCGTTCTCTGCCGCTGTAGTCGCTGTTTCTGCGGCGGTGACAGCTGTCTGCATATCTGCGTGCGCCTGTCTGCCTATGGCATCTATGCGGTCTAGTGCGTCCATAGACACATCTGGCGATGGTACTGCATTATCTCCTATAGCCGCACCTATTCTCAGACGGAATATGCGTGATTTTTTAACCAAAATATACTCATCGCCTGACAGCTTTTTTGCACATATCTGACAGCTGACTGTCTGCGCTGACCGCAAGATATCTGCCGTTGGCGTCCATGTGCCGCCTGTGATATCGACCTCATACGTCACACCATCGCCATAGTCTATCGTCAACACATAGCGGTCTGCGCCGTCTATCTCCATGCCCTCGACAGACACGGGCCTAGCGTTTGTTTCACCGACATAGCCCAGCAGGGCGGTGTTCAGTGTTACGTCGTAGTCTGTGTTTAGCGTTATCGTCATTTAATCACCCCTCTATGCTATCACGATATAGTCTACACGATATGTTCCAGCAGGCACGCTGACTGTACTAGAGCCAGCGGACGGTCCCATGCAAATAACCGCATTGTATTTACCATTGAATTTAGCTACATGAACGCAGAAATTCTGATATGGCGTCGGTGTATCGTCCTGTCGGAGAGTGACAATTATCTGTGCAGGGTCGCCGTCTATATCCAGCGGTACCGCTACAGTAGGAGTTGCTGATGATACAACCTGTGTAGCTGTTTTATGCTGGATTATCGTCTGATCTAACTCGTTTACCGCCGTCTGCACCGCCGTCAGTGCGTCCACAAATGCCTGCCTTACCTGTCTGCCCTCAAATGCTGTTGATACAGTTTCTATAAATTGTGAAAGGTCTACGTTTGCCATAAATTTGCCCCCTTAGTTAGTTTGCTGAAAATTCTTTGCATAAACTGTGCCCGTGTTGCCCTCAAGGTATATCTGTCGCTTTTCATTCTCATCATATACGCTGACGGAGTGATTGTTCGTGTCAAGAAAGAAGCTTGCCTTGCCGCCTGCATATGTGCGGATATCGCCTGAGTTACTGTCAATATTCACCTTTAGCTCGTCATTCCAATATAGGAAAACTCCTCCTGCCTGACAAGCAACGTGTCCGCCTATGGTACTATTTTTTAGCACCCATTGAAGCGGTGAAAGTTCCAGCACCCATTCTTTGTAGGATAGCTTTATAACACTATTATCCTTGCTGCTTGTTTCTATGTTGATGTTTCCGCCAAGCATAGTCAACGCCTTTGCGATAATGTGTCCGTCCTCAGATACCGAAAAGGTACCTGAGCCGTTATTTATCTTCAAACCTGTTAAGGTCAGCGCCGTGATAAAGCTTGCAACAAGGTTTCCATCAATGGTCCATGCGTTGGTGTATGGTCCAGTTTTAGCCGACCCACCGTCTGAGGACTTCCAAAAGCCTAACCCGTTTTTGTTCAGTTGGATACAAGCCTTGCAAGTATTAATATCAGCCGTGTCCATAATCAGAATACGCTGAGGCTTCTCGGACGGGTCGAGTATAACGTGACCGCCCTCTGCACCTGTGATAAGTTTAGTCGCATTCTCTATCTTGCTGTCTATGACCTGCCTATTCCTAAACTCTGAGTTATCTATAGCAGACTGCAGGCTCTGAGTTTTTGCTGTCATAAAGCCTGAAAAGGTTTCAAATCGGTCACCGAAGATCAACTGTGAAGCCTGCTGCGGATTGTCAAGGTCTATGGATATGCCCACGATGCGCAAGTCTTCGTCTATGTCCATAAGGCTATTTTTTACTCTGTACCAACAGCCGAGTTCAAACTGCTCAATGTGCTTGCCTCTTCTCGAAAGGTCAAGTGCTGTTATCTGATACTGCACTTTCGCACGATTGACAGATTTAAGATGCTCCTTACCCTTGCTGAGAAGATTGCTTGCAAGGGTCACGTCGTCCCATATCTGCGTACCGCTTATAACGCCGTACTTTGCAACCAAAGAACTGTCCTCGATGTAGTCTTTGCCCCCATTCACAGTGCCGATGGTCAACCGCTTTTCGCTGTCTGTAAGCTTTGCGCCGAGAGGGTAAAGACGTGTTATGACCGCCGTTTCATCGACTTCCCGTGATATGGTTTTAAGGTTGACTGCAAGCTCTATGGTGGTATCTGTGCCGTGTCCTATGTTCTCCAAATAGTCAAGATATACCTTGCCATCTTTATCACGAAACTGTATCTCACCACCGAATTTTCCTATAAGCTTGTCGGCAATGACGTTCATTGTCTTGTCCCAATTTGCAGTATATGTGTAGTTGTTGCTTGCCGTAACAGTGACCTGTCCCAGCTCTATACGCTTATCTGCACCCACCTGCGCATTGTGTTTGGAGAGAAATGAAGAAAGCACTGTTGATATACCTACCATTTTGTATTCAACATACGGCTGAACACTGTCATATAGCCAGCCTAAACGCCCCTCGCAGGTGACTTTGCGGCATATCAGACCTCTCTCATCCATGCTGTCAGGGCACTTCAAAACCCTGCCTATAAAAATGTCCTTGTCAGTGCTTTCATCATAGACCTTGACCGATGTTGTCAGTGGTTTCAAGAGGTCATATCCTGCATTGTTCGGATATATGGTAAAACTGAAACTATCCACAGCATTGATAGCCTTCGCTATCTTGCCACCAGATATGCGGTCTGTGCCGTCGCTGTGTATGATAGTGTTTTCAGCTCCGTTTGTTATCGTTACTATGAACATCAGAGTGCCTCCTCATAAAGCTTGAGTGTCAGTGTGCCGAAGCCATAAGCCGCAAGAGTATTCACACCAGGCTGCAAAGTCAGCTCGTCAAGGTCGAATTCTTTCTCCGTGTTGCGGTATACACTTGCACTTATCTCTTTGTCATTGAGCGCAAAATAGGTGAAGCCCACACCCTTTGTATCGTCCTCTGAGCGTTTGTAAGAAAGGCGTGGGCGTATGGGTCTATCAGCATATGAATAGACTTTTAAGGTCGCAGGAGGGGCGTATCGTGTCTGCTCGACCGCTGTCAGCGATATATTCGTCAAATTCAGACAGTCGGTTTCAAAGTTGAAGTTGTCAAAACCGATGTCTGAGTAATCATCAGAACGCAAGAAAGGATACGTCTTGAAGTTCACTGTCATATCAGCGGTGCGCCGTGAAGTGAACTCAAATGCGGAGGTATCAAACACCGCTGTCGCTCCTACAAAGTGATAGTCCGTCAGAAAACTTATCCTCAACTCGTCCTTTGTTCCGCTGAGCCAGCGGACAACATCACATTTTCTGCGGTAAAGTTCGTTTTCATCTTTTGCAGAAAGGCTGAATTTTATCGTGATATCACGCTGTTTGTACGTCCTTTCGCCTGCCATTTTTGAAAAATCATAAAAGCCGTTCATAAACGGCAAAGTGGCTTCTATCCTGTTTTCCTCCGGCTGAGATATTTGAACGCCGTCCTTTTGGATAACCAAATAGAAATCGGTGGACTTCTTGCCGCCAAACTCTATGTATTCATTAGACACTTGCAAGCCTCCTTTCACTGCTTGTGACCCTCTCACCTAGTTTTCCGTCCACCTTTGACGTGAGCTTGTCACCGTCAAGATAAATGTTTCCTTGCTGTGCAAGCTGTGGGAAGTAGGTCTCTAAGAGGGCGATGATCTTGTTCATGGTATCGTTACCGCTATTATTCACACTCTTTTCGGGGAGTGCCGAAAAGCTTGGCGGTATGATATCCGTATCCATAAGCGGTTGCAGTGACCTGTTGAACTGCATTGTGATAGTGTCCTCGTTGTCCGCTATTCCCTTTGCAAAAAGGTCCATCATATCAGGTGCAAAGGTGTGGAAGTTTGAAAGAGGACCTTTGTCAGGTTCAGAAAAGCCAAGAAAGTCCTTAACGCTTGAAGCTACGTCACATACAGTGTCTTTAAGGCTCTGCCACTTTTCTTTTATGCCGTCTATAAACGCCTGTATCATATCTGAACCCCACTCCTTGAAATCGTTCCACTTACGTGAAAACCAGTCTGTAAGGTCGATAAGCATATCAGACAAAGCGTCTGAAACAGGTGCAAAATAGTCCACCATACCTTGTGCGATGCCCTTGATGAGCTCGACTGCTATAAGTATGCCGTCAGCAAGGATATCAGGAAGATTTTTCAGCAGTTCCATTGTAAGCGTACCGATTATTTCAAGCGCCGATTGGGCAAGCTTAGCCGCCGTATCACTATCTGAAAGTGACATTGTAAGCGCATCTATGATCTGCACTGCACCGTCTATGATAAGGTCTATATTATCCACAAGTGCTTCTGCAATAGCGGTCACTATCTGTATCGTGCCGTCAATTATTGCAGGCATACAATCTATAACAGCCTGTATAACCGTGGGTATCTGCTCAACAACTGCATTGATGAGGTCGGGCAATATGGTCGGTAAAGCCTGTGCTATAGTGGTTATGATCGTTGCCAACGACTGTACAAGAGGACCTGTGTTCTGTATAAGAGCTGTTGCGATAGTTGTAATGGCTGTTATGGCAGCTTGCGTTATCGTGCCGATGTTGTCAGAAATGCCTTTTACAAGTGCCTGAAATATCTGCGTGCCTGCTTCTATAAGCTGAGGAAGCAGGTCGCTCACAAGCTGTGGAAGCTCGGCTGCTATGTCAGGTGCAAGCTCACTTATGAGCGTTGTGACCCCTGAAAGAGCCTGCTTTATGACAGGCAGAATGTTCTTTGCAAAGGTTTTTACTGTACTTACCATTTCCTTGATAAGATTTTTCAGGTCAGCGTTTTTGTCGCCCATTCCTGCAATAAGGTTTGCCCACGCTGCTTTCACAGAACCAAGAGAGCCGGAAACTGTTGTTGCCGCTTCCTTTGAAGTTGTGCCGGTAATGTCAAGGTCGGTCTGTACCTTGTGGATAGCTTCTATCATTTTGTCAAATGACACGCTGTTGACGGTCTTTTCATCGACCTTTATCGAATCCCCAAGCACGCCTGAATCGTTGATTAGCCTTGCCATTTCCGCCTGTGTACCGCCATAGCCCAGTTTTAAGTTATCGAGCATGGTATAGTTCTGCTTTGCAAAGCCCTGATATGCGTTTTGAATAGATGATATGTCAGTACCCATTTTGTTGGCGTTGTCCGACATATCTACCATAGCTTCATTGGCTATCTCTGCTGCCTGAGCAGTATCACCGCCTAAACCTTGCAAAAGTGAAGCAGAAAAGCTTGTGACATTCTGCATATAGTCATTAGCCGATATTCCTGCGGTCTTGTATGCCTCACTGGCGTACTTTATGATAGTATCAGCGTTGTCCTTGAATAGCGTTTCGACACCACCTATGTTCTGCTCATAGTCCGCATATGCGCTCGCAGAGCTTTTGACTATAACGCCTATGCCTGCACTTGCTGCCGATATAGTTGCTATACCAGCTTTTGCGGCAAGTGCAAAGCCCTTTTTGATAGTGCTTCCAAAACCTGAAACGACCTTGCCGCCGAGAGAACTTCCAAACTTGTGACCATCGGGCATACTATCCCCGAACGCTCTTCTCAGCTCTGATGCAAGCCCTTGCATAGACGGAACTATCTGCACATATGCCTTGCCCAACTGTGTGCCGTTTTCTTCTGCCATGTTAGCCCTCCTTTCCTAAGATTTTTCTTCTTGCTTCCTCATAATCCTCGCCGCTTCGGAACGCTGTTATCTCGCTGTCACTCTCGCTTTTACCTATAAGCTTTTCAGCTATTGACTGCGGTACGTTCACGCCTCTTTGTCCGTCCTTTGTCTGCGACCAGCATATCCATTGCAGGCGGTCAAATATCAGCGCGAGCAGTATTTCAGAAAACGAACCGCCAACGCCGTTGAGTTTGCGCTTGACCCGTGAACTGCTGTCAAGACCGCAAAGAAAAATCGCCACCTTTCGTGCAGGTAGCGACTTAAAGTCGTATATGTGATAATACTGTGCCATATCGCAATCAAGTTCATCAGGATAACGCTCCATTACAGCGGCAAGGACTAGGAGTTTTTTGTTTTAGGTGTCTGGAAGATCTCCACGATAAGCTTTGTTATCTCTTTAGCCGATACATAGCCGCACTTTTCTCTTATCTTCTCGAAAGCTTTTTCTTTCTTGCTTCCCAAAGCGGCGTCAACTACCTTGACATATGCAAGGGGGTCGCCCTGTTCACACTTTCCGACAGCTTCGATAAACTCATAGTCGTCAAGGGTCTTCTCCTCTATTTCAAACTCAAAACCGCTTTCTGTCTTTCCTGTCAGCATAGGTTATTCCCCTTTCTTCATGTATTCATAGTGTGTGTTGCCGTTCTCATCAGGTGTGGCTGTGATAGTCAGCTCGTAGCCGATAGGCTCGTTGTCCTTGTAGGTGATGTCGGATATCTCTGTCACCTTGCCGAACGGAACGACCACTCTTTTCAGTACGTTGTTTTTCAGTATCATATCGAATACAAACGCCTGATCTTCATGCTCTGCGCTGTTGACCTTGATAGTCAGACCCGTCGTGTCAAGGTCGCCCGAAACGTTGCTGCCATTGTAGACAGTTTTCAGCACATCTACATTGGTACACTCTATCAGCTTTACCTTGAAAGTGTCCGTTTTTTCTGTCTGTGGTGTATCAACGATATCTCCACCCCAGGCTTTGATGTTTTCAGTAGAAATGCCAGAAGAATTTGTTACTCCGTCCTCTGAACAGTAGCCCAAACTTTTGAACGCTGCGTCAAGTGCTGTTGTTGCATCTGTCGGCAGTGTAGATCCTGTGACCGCTGTGAAAACCGCTCCGCCTACCTTTGGCTTGCCTGTTGATACGTTATCTTTGTTGTTTGCCATAGTATTATCACTCCTCGTCGTAGTAGGTTACATCGAATACCGCCTGATAGCGGTATCGTTTTGTTTCTGTGTCTGTATAGTTGTAGTCTGACGTGCACGCACAGCGGCATATATCGCCCTGTGACACGCTTTCAGACATAGCCTTTTTAACTTTTGCGTTAAGTTCTGCCGCTCCGTATAGGCTCGCTGAGTAGCTCTGAACGGCTATTGTGGCAGATGTGATAAGATCATTCTCTGCCGAGCCTAGCTTGTCGATAAGCACATACTCTTCCGGCAATTCTTTAGGTTCTTCAAGATAAACTGGAACATCAAGTTCCGCACTCAGCCAGTCAAGAATAATCTTTTCTATCACTTGCCAAGCACCGCCTTTAAGATCGTGTTGTTTTTGAGATTTGCACGCTGAGCTTTCTTTGTCTTAGCCTTGACAACAGCCACCTTACGGCGCATTTTCGGATATCTTGTCCATGTGATAGTATACGCTTTATGCCCAGTGCCAAGACGTTGAACGGCTCTGTCAGCATATCCCTTGACCATGCTTTCGACAGGTGCAGAGCAGAGAAAAGCCGCAACTGCGTTGTGGTCAAGCTCTATCTTAACTTTACTCATAGCGTTCCACCTTTACTTTCTTGTTCCAGCTGAGCGGCAAATTTTCTTCAATGCCCTCTGTCGGAAGACCTATGGTGCGGAATTTTCTGCCGAAGAACTCAACCTCTGTGTCTTCCCAAACGTGTGTATCTCCCTTTGGTATTGCAAGAGTGTAAGCTATGCGTTTGCCTGACAGGTTGATCTCGTTCACAACGTCCTCTGCGGAAGGCTCACCCACAAGCACGTTTTCGACAACTTCCTGAGATACCTCATATGTAGGTCTGTTGAAGTCGTCAATGCCTTTCTGCGTTCTTACAGAAAGCTTAACAGGTATGCCTTTGATATTTAATCTCATACATCATATACCTCCATTGCACCGTATCTTTGCCTCATAACGCCCAGTTCTTTCAGCTCGTTTCTGAGAAAATACAGTTGCTGTCCTGCGTTGAGATATGTCATTGATATTGAATAGCCCATAGCCGATTGTGAAGCCTGCGAAGTCGCAGGAGAGCTGTCCGCAATAGCGTCAACAGCTCTCAATACAGCTCGGACTATGATATCCTTTGCCACAAGCTCTATGTCAGGCTCGTCAGCTATCATAATGTCAAGGTCCTTGCCATATTTCTTACAGGCAGTTGAAAGCTTTGCACAGGCAACAGGCAGCAGAGCCGCCGCCTTTTCCTGTTCCTCAGCTGTGAGCTTTCGACCAAGCTTTATAACGTCCTCGATAGTTGCGTACTCTGCCGCCATTTATGCCGCCCCCTTATTCAGCCGCCGACTGAATGACAGCGAATGCAGACTTGTCCATGATACCCCAGCCGATATATGCTTCAGCTCTGATGTATACCTGACCGCAGCCCTTGAGATCCTGTCCGCTGTTATCAGGGTCGCCATACGGAATAATCTCAAGCGGGATTTCCTTTGAATAGCCCCACTTAAATGCTGAAAAGTCGCCCACAACAGCAAGGTCTTTGCTGGAGTTGAATGAAACTGTGTTGTTTGTAATGGTCTGAATGCCGTTCATCTGTGACGGTGCATTGCCCCAAGCAAGGTCAGGATAGATCTTTCTGCCGCTTGTATCCACCATTTTTGCAAGGTCAGCTCTGAATGATGGTGCCATTGTAAGACCTGAGATATCATACTCGTTGCCCTGCACTGCGGCGATAGCGTCTTCGATAAGAGCATCAGGTGTCTTTGGCGACTTGCTGTCCTGTGCAACGACAGTTACGCCGTTATCGAAGTGGTTTGTGCCGATAAGTGTCGAAGCTGTTTTTGATCTCGGGTTTACGCCGTGAAATGCCATAATGTCAAGACCTCTTGCAGCCTTTTTCGCAAAGCCGTCTGAGAAGTTTCTCAGAATCTCTATCTGCTCTTCCTCAGACGCATAGAGAAATTCGTCGGAGATCCTTGCGCCGTATTCGATCTTTACAGGTACGATTATAACAGGGGCAAGTGAAACGCTTCCCCTTGTCTTTTTGCCGTTTTCAGCGACAAGATCAACTTCATCGTCCATTGTGAAGATGAACTCTTTCTGACCATTAAATGCGATAGGTGTCTGATCGCAAAGAGCTGCAAGTGAGGACTTGCCCTTTACCTTGTCAAAAAGTTCTTTTACGAGTACAGGGTCGAACTTTGAGCCCTTTGAGAGGATATCTGCCATAAATATTACTTCCTTTCTTTACTTTGTGAGACTTGCAAGCAGTGACTTGTATGCCGCATTCTTGCCGTCTGCGTGTTCGTGTTCTGTGCTGCCAAGAGGTGCTGTCTGTTTCTTGCCGATAAACTTTGCAAATGTTTCAGCGTCCTTCTTGATAGCTTCTTCTGTGTCTCCTGAAAGCTTGTCTGCAAGCTCATAAGGGATACCGTTTTCGTGGGCGATTCTCATTTTTACCGAGCTGGTCTCGTATGCCTTGTTCTTAGCCGTAAGGTCTGCGATAGCGGTGTCCTTTTCCGCAAGCTTGCCTGTAAGGTCGGTTATCTTGCTGTTAAGGTCGGCGGTCTTTGTCTTGAAGTCGTCAGGGGAAATGTAACCCTCGAACTGCTTCTTGACTGTATCCGTGTTGCGCTCGAGCCTTGCCTTTATCGCATTGTCAAAGGCTTCCTGTGTTGTTATAGCTTCAAATTCTGCCATAGTCTTTTCCTTTCCCCGCTTTACCCTGCGGTATAGGTGATATATAACAAGCTGTTACCAGCTTATTTTCTGTACTTTTTTCTTGTCTGATGAATTAGCGCACGCCCAATGTGCAAGCACAACGGCTTCAAGCAACGATATGTCAGCACCCTCAAGAATTGAGGTATAGCCAAAACCGCCGCCTGAGCTTATGGCTCTGTGGTCGCAGTTAGCAATGACCTGTTCAAGGGACGGCTGGTCAGCGTGACAGATATTCTGCGCAAAGACACCTCGCTCAAAGCCTGCTGACGAGGTGATCACATCAGCGACTTTTGGCAAGATAGGCTTGTGCTTGATACCTGCGTTCTTCATGTCAGCCGCCAAAAGCGACTGTCCGTTTGCTCCGTCAATGACAGTTTCACGCATATGGGGATTGCGCAGATATGCGATTATCCAATCGTTTCCCTCTCGCACAGGTCGGCAGTCTATAGCCTCTACAAATATCTTGCCGTCCGCTGTCTTTGCGGCAACAGCAAGGGAAACATTGTCCGTGACCTTTGCGTACTTGATACCAAAAAACAGCTCTCTGCTGATATTAGGCTTACCACTGATACAAAGTGCCTGCCATTCGCCCTTGCTTATAGCCGACTTTTGGTTATAGGTAAGCCATAAGCCCAAACGCTGGATGTTATCGTCCACTTGGTCGTCCTTTGGGTCGCCAAGCTCTGAACGGATCTTACGTTCGGTGAGGATAGTGCCTAAAGACGGATTAGTGGCATACCAAAGCTCAGGGTCATGTGCGTTTGTAAGCTTTGGCACAGACCATTCAGCCCAGCCGTCATCGCCGCCTTTGCCCGATATCGTCTTCTGCCGGTATTTTGTGAAAACTGTGCCGGCTGACACCATTGTTGGAGGTGTTCCGCACATCAACGTCTGAGGATTTCGGCTGTCTGTAACGATATATTTTAGGGCTGTTTCTTGGTCGGTGGTGTATTCCTGTGCCTCGTCGATGATAAGCAGGTCATAGCCCTCGCCAAGTCCGCCCTTGCTGGAACGTGTTCGGAAATTGATAAGTCCGTCACCTTTTAGCCATTCTATATGCTCCAAGCCCATCTGTTTTGTAGTCTTGAAGTCCTCTTTTTCAAGAAAGCCCATTTTTGTAATAAGGTCGATTATCTTCTCCCATGCCGAATGTGATGTTGTAGTTCGGTGGGCGGTGTAAAGAACACGCTCGCCGTTTTGCAGACCATAGATTGCACGCATAATAAGCAGCTCTGACTTGCCGTTACGTCTTGGTATCGACCAGCCGAACTTCATATGCTTCCACAATCCCTCATCGTCCACCGCCATGATGTCATAAAGCATTAACTCCTGCCATTCCTGAGCGGTGCGCCCTGATTTATTGTACATTGCGATAGCCTCATTGCCTTTGGTCTGCTCATATGGCAACACTACCGATATGGTGGGGGTCTGCCTGCCGACTCTCTTATCCTCAATAGGAAATTACCTCCTTTTGGGTATGAAAAAAGCACCCGTTAAGGTGCTTAGTTCCGATATTAATTTACTTATTATTGCTTAATGACCTTGTTTTCAAATTTTTTATATGCGTCAAGATACCATTCATCTTTGTTGCCGTTATATGTCAGCTCATAGTACATACCGTCCGTAAGAGTACTTGAAAGCAAGTATTTCCAGTTTTGCAATGCCTTACACTTCCAAACTGTGTAAACTTCAAAATCAGGCTTTATATCTGATTTATCAAGATGTTCTTCTATGTAATCTCTTACAATTTCTATTGCTTTTTCGTCCATAATATCCGTCCTTTCTGATTTTGGGTATAAAAATACCGCCTCGCCGTAGCGGAGCGGTCAAGCATTATTGTTTTTAAAATCTTCTTTAGAAATTTTTAATTCACAAGCACACCTGTCTTTTGCTATTTCTAACGGTATGCCCTCTGGATATGTGAAACAATAATTTTTTTCTTCGTCATTTTCATGCCCGGCAATAATAACATCATCGCCGCTTTGACGAAGTGCTTCCATTTCAGCATCATAAGAAATGCAATTTTTACATTGTTTCATTTTGTCAATGCCTCCTTTAACATTTGCTCAATATAATCAGGAAATTCTTCTCCGTGGTAATGTGCACAAAAACATTCCGCAAAAAACTCGTGACTGTCCGTGCTTGCATACTGCGAAATGCTATAAATATCGCCTATCTGCTTTGCCTTGCGAAAAGCATCATCAACCATACTTTTTATTCTCACACTTCTTGGATCACCATAATTTTTACAATACAGACCTCTGTTAATTTGTCCGAAATATTGATCTGCAATAATGTGCCCATATTCATGTGCTACTGTTGCTTTTACCGCATTTGTGCCACTGAATGTACTTGACATACTCCACCGGCTATATTTTATGCCTTCTTCTATTTGAGCAAGGTCTTTCTTTAATTTTCTGACCTGTGCAGCACTATATTTGCCACTGCTTATTGCTGCTTGATATTCAGGAATAATCTTGGCAAATTGCTCATTCCTTGTTTTCCAATCGGTAACCATTGCTGGTGGTTCGTTAAGATATTTAGTGTTTATATCCAAGCCTCCACCATTTGCTCGAGCGTTTGCTTTTTTTAGTGTTGACGAACAATTTATATCTTGTAACTTATCAACGGGGTATTTTGCAGTTAAGTCAGTTAATGTTTCATTCACCGTATTAAGTGAATTGAGATTTTTGACATTTTTCACGTTAACTTTGTCGGCAAATTTTAGTGTATATTCCTTGGCATTTTCAATGGTATCAGCAGGAATGAATTTAGCCATACTGCTATTTTCCTTCATTATACCACTTATGCCACGTTTGTCAAGCCTCGCAGGCTGTCTTGAACCGGCTTTCTTCATCTGCTCAAGCTCTTCATCTGAGATGTTCCACTTGGTCTTGCTCCACACGTTTTGTGCCTTTCTACCGTTGAGGTATGTAACAGTACAGCCGCAGTTATCATGCCTGCGGTAAACGTCTTTGGGGACATCTTCGGGATAGTGATATTTACCTGCAAGCTTTGAACACCACTTACAGCAGCCGCCGTGATCGTCGCGAATGATGTAGCAGTCCAGTCCTGCATCAGAACGAAGCTTCACGTTTTTTTGAACATAATCGTTGTAAAAACTCTCAGTGATGTTCTGCGCCGGAGCTGTCATTCGCCGTATCATCACTTCTTCTGCAATATCTGGCACAGAAGCCGCATTGACTACCGCCTGCACACGCTCGGTAGGGAAAGCAGCCTGCTGAGGTGTGATGTTTATGCCTGTTTGGCTGTCAAGTGCCTTTTGGCATTCTGCGGCAGCGGAGTTTATAACATCGTAGTTGTCCTTGAGCACGCCCGTGAGTATGGTATCGGCAATGTTGTAGTACATCTTGCCGTCAGGTAATGCCGCTACGTTGACGTGTGCACCGATAGCCTGAGAGGCTCTAAACCCGAGCTGTTTCGATAGCAGGGCGACTTCTTCCATTTTCGCCGTGCCACCATCTATTTTTTTCAAAACCGATTGAATGTACTTGTCGGCCTTGCACGACTTTTGAAACTCGGCACGGATTTTTTCAAGCAGTTCTGCACCGATATCAGCCATTGTTTTCACCCTCTATGCCCGTGAGCTGACGGATGCCCTTTGCGCCTAGATAGTCAGGAACAGCCTGATTTATTTTCAAAATAGCGTCGCCCACACCCGAGAGTGCGGCAGAGTCAGGTTCAAAAATAGGAAGCCACTGCGGTTTGATGTCACTGAAAGCATAGCGCATATAGGCCGTGTTATCACGAACGCAGGCGGCAAGATACGCCACGTTTAGAAAACCACTACCGAACGTCCTCTGCGCCTTGCGTGCGGTAAGCCTGAGATTTTCGTGCGCTGCTCTGATCGCTTCACAGCTGGCAGGGTTGGACGTCGCAAAGCCCAAGTCATCAAGGGTCAGCCCTGTTTCTCCAGCAAACAGTGAAGCTATAGACTTAAGCTGCTCAGAGTATGGTGACATGGACTGCTGCTGAAATTGTCCGACAGTAGGGTTGCCGCCATCATCATCTTTGGTGATAGTCAGCAAAGAAGACATTGTTGCACCCCATTTGTCCATTTTCTCGGCATCATCTGAAAGACCGAGTATATATTTTTGTGGAAAGCTGTAAAACTCAGCTGACACTTCCGACCGCCTGAGTGTTCTCAACGCTTCCTGTACAAGCTCCATACAAGCCCTTGATATCCTGCTGTGACCGAATGGACGAACAGCGTCAGGGCGATATATGATAGGCACAAGGAGAGGGTAAAGCGCAGGATTGTCATAGATCTCAACGTCATAGCCTCTGCGGTATATCTCCGTTTGTTCAGCGGTGAAGTATGCCTCAATAGTAGGGTTACCCTTATCGTCCCTATCAAGCACCGCATAGCCCTCACGGAGCATATTTGTGATAGGGTCGATAATGCCGGTAGCGTTACCGCCGTCAATGACCTGCAAGCGAGGATAACCTGTCTCGTCAGCCGAGATGTACACAAAACAGCAAGAGGACACCAACGCTGAAAGGATAGCAGAATTGAAAAACACGTCACGATTATTGTTGTCAAATATCTCGTTGACGTAGAAAGTGTTGTCCTCAAAGCTGTCAAATACTATTCTGTCCGCAAGGGTATCAACAGCCTTTGCACACCAGCCTAGCACAGGACGTATCCAGTTATAGCTTGGCGGTATCATTTTGCCCATGTCAGCAAGGCGATTTTTCATGTGATAGTAGTTATAGCGCACCTTGACCCTTGTAGCCTTTGAAGAAAGCTTCTTTTTCAGGTATGCCATGCCTTTGTATTCGCTCATTTTGTATATCCTTTCCAATTATTTCAAGTCTGCGAGAAATATAAGCAGTGCGGCGGTGAAGGTCTTTTTTGACCTCAAAAGGGGGTATACCCCCATATTTGTTAATATTTTGTTAAAAATTCTTCCAATCGTAACATTGTGGTAAAATTCGGTTGGAAATTACCTCCAAGGACTGGTCAAACACCTGTTTTTCTACCAATTTGTCAGATTTTTGGCGATTACAGCACCAATGTGCCAACTGCAGGTTTGAAATGTCCGACGGGTGACCGCCTTTTGCTATGGGTATGATATGATCTATGCAAGCCGACAATGGGTGCGGATATTTCAGTGAAAAGTCAACAGGTTTTCCGCAGATACCGCAAACTGTTTGCGTGGCGTATATCTTTTTCTTATTGATACGAAACTGCTGTTGGTGTGAGCCGCTCCGGTCTGGCCTTGGTATTGGCATTGTATACCTCCGTGCAACGCAAAAGCGACCGCAAAATGCAGCCGCCCTTGTGAAAATATTTTAAGGAGTTTTGTAAATGGTGGAGCAGATGTTGAGCTGGCACGCTCTCGACCTGCATAGCCCCTTACGGGGCTTAGAAAATTGGAGGTGACTTCAATGAAAGTACAAGTCTGAGGTACATCTACACTTTCCTCAGTTTAAATTATAACACAGGTAAAACGCACAAAACGCACAACTTTCACTTTTCTTGCAAATATCTTTGAATTTTCATTCGTACTCCGCTCTCTGACATTCTTCCACCACTCACCTGCATAGCTATCTGCAAGTACGTCTTACCCTTGATGAATTTCAGCACGAACATTCGCCGTGTCTGATAGTCCTCTATCCCCTTGATAAACTCCTCCACAGCCCTCTGCTCACGCTCTAATCGTGCCTGCTCACACAGCAATGAAAGTGTATCGCCACTTGGTAGAAAGCCGTCTATGCGTGTGCTGTGTGGTGTGTAGGACGGCGGAGTGCATACGCTGATACTGTCGGCAACGTACTTACCTGAAAGCTCTGCCTTGATGTCCTCAATGGCTGAGGCGTTCCTGCGGTAGGCTTTCAGGCGTGGCATGGTCATAGGGTCAGCCATTAGCAACACCGTCCATTTTAATACCGATACCATTCACGTCAACAGCCGTATCAGCAACACCGAAAATAACTTTGCCTATTGCTGTAGATACGTCACCTTTGTGATAATTGTCTACGGTCATCTTGAATCCCATTCCTGATATCGTTACCTTATCCTCCACCAGATTGACAGCCCTGAAAACCTTGCCGTGCATAGCATTTTCATACACACCATGCAACTTTTCCAGCTTATCCTGACTAACTCCAGCTTCCCACAGAATGGACGAAAGTTTATGTTCGTCAATTGTCGGTATCTCAGTTTCATGAGCATTTTGGTCAACAAATGTGGAAATCTTGTCAT
>OIZW01001206.1_pt1 | contig 17061 bp, 12 predicted proteins | sample 1588581 | NCBI WGS metagenome assembly OIZW01 (sample SAMN03283266) | human gut metagenome | biome: human-associated habitat; material: feces | host: Homo sapiens | place: USA | collected 2013 | reverse complement strand
CAGCTGCAGGTCAGAGAAGAAATCTATCTGGACAATATGCTGGATCTGTTTTAATAAATGAAATCAAAAGATGAGGAATGCTGTCATGGAATACGAAACCAATGAACCAAAGCATATCAAGGTAAGAGGTGCAAGGGTTCATAACCTGAAAAATATAGATGTGGATGTTCCCCTGCACAAAATTGTGGGGATCGCCGGTGTATCCGGTTCGGGGAAATCTTCGCTGGCACTGGGTGTCCTCTATGCAGAGGGCTCCAGACGTTATCTGGAATCCCTGTCCACATATACGAGAAGACGTATGACTGGTGCGGCGAAAGCGCAGGTGGATGAAGTCCTCTATGTTCCAGCTGCTCTGGCACTGCATCAGCGCCCCGGAATTCCCGGGATCCGCAGTACCTTTGGAACCGGAACGGAGCTTTTGAACAGTCTGCGTCTGATGTATTCCAGACTGGCATCCCACCGTTGCCCTAACGGACATTATGTGCCTCCGACCCTGAAAGTAGCGGCGGAGCAGGAGATCCTGTGCCCGGAATGCGGAGCGAAGGTACATGCTCCCAGCGCAGAGGAACTGGCATTCAATTCTCAGGGAGCCTGCCCGAAATGCGGCGGTACGGGAAGTGTGCGGACTGTGGACCTGGATTCTCTTGTGCCGGATGATTCCCTGAGTATTGACGAGGGAGCGGTGGCACCCTGGAACAGTCTCATGTGGTCTTTAATGACAGATGTCTGTCGGGAAATGGGAGTGCGGACGGATGTGCCTTTCCGGGAACTTACAGATCGGGAAAAAGAGATCGTCTATCACGGTCCCGCGGAGAAGAAACATATTTTTTATAAGGCGAAAAAGACCAATCAGGCGGGAGAACTGGATTTTACATATTTCAATGCGGTATACACGGTAGAAAATGCCCTGGCAAAAGTGAAAGACGAAAAGGGCATGAAACGTGTGGAAAAATTTTTAAAGGAGGACATCTGTCCGGAATGCGGAGGTAGCAGACTTTCGGATGCGGCCAGAGCACCGAGACTTCGGGGCATAGGGCTTGCGCGGGCCTGTCAGATGCCCCTGAAAGAACTGGTGGACTGGGTAGCGGGAGTGCCGGATTCTTTGCCCGAAGAGATGCGGCCCATGGCGGAATCCATCTGTGAATCTTTTCAGACCGTGGCGAAGCGGTTAATGGATCTGGGACTTTCCTATCTATCGTTAGACCGTGCGGCAGCCTCTCTGTCCACCGGGGAGAGACAGCGGATGCAGTTGGCACGTGCAGTGCGGAACCGTACCACAGGAGTGCTCTATGTGCTGGATGAGCCTTCCATCGGTCTGCATCCTTCGAATATTGTGGGGTTGAATGCGGTGATGCATGACCTGATCGCTGACGGCAACTCCATTATTTTGGTAGACCATGATACCCAGATTCTGTCCGAAGCGGACTGGCTGATCGAGATGGGACCGGAAGCCGGTGCCGGAGGCGGCTATGTGATCACACAGGGTACGATTCCACAGGTAATCGCAAAAAAAGAGTCCATGATCGGTCCTTTTCTGGCGCAGACTGCGGATATGCGTATCCGTAAGCCCATCGCTCGGGAGGAAATATTTGCACTGGGAAAGCTCCATCTGTCCACAGATGCCATCCATACGGTAAAACCTCTGGAAATAGACATTCCCAAAGGAAGACTTACGGTCGTTACCGGTGTCTCCGGCTCCGGTAAGACCACCATGGTGCTGGAAAGCCTGATTCCTGGACTGGAAGCAAAGTTAAACGGCGAACATTTGCCCGGCCATGTAAAAAGTATCACCGCAGAGGGCATCGCCCATGTAAAACTGATCGATGCATCCCCCATCGGCATCAATGTGCGGTCCACGGTAGCCACTTATGCCAATGTGCATGACGAACTGCGGAAAATTTATGCAAAAACCGCGGATGCGAAGAATAAGAAATATAAGGCGGGAGATTTTTCCTACAATACCGGAAAATTAAGATGCCCGGTCTGCGACGGTACCGGACAGATCAGTCTGGACGTACAGTTCCTGCCGGATGTGGATGTGCCCTGCCCGGAGTGCGGCGGCTCCCGCTATGCCAGAGAAGCATGGGACATCTGCTATGAGAACAAACGGGGGAAACGTTATTCTCTGCCGCAGATGATGGAGATGGATGTAACGACGGCATTGCAGGCGACAGAGGATTGGAAAGTCGTGCATCAGCGGCTGGAAGTCCTGAAAAATCTGGGACTGGGATATTTAACATTAGGCGAAGAGACACCAAGCCTCTCCGGTGGAGAGGCCCAGCGGCTGAAGCTGGCCAGTGAAATGGGCAGAGGACAATCAGATTCCGTATTTGTATTCGACGAACCGACGATCGGACTGCATCCGTTAGATGTACAGACCCTGTTGCAGGTATTTCAGGCGCTGGTAGACAATGGGGCAACGGTACTTGTCATTGAACATGATCTGGATGTAATCCGCAATGCCGATTATATCATTGATATGGGACCCGGCGGCGGAGAAGACGGCGGCAGGGTTGTCGCTGTGGGAACTCCGGAGCAGATCTCAGCCAATGCAGACAGCATTACGGGAAAATATCTGTGATTAAAGACAGCTTTTTGTACCGGCAACATATGCTGCCGGTGTCAATCATCATCCCCCGGGTAAGCATATGTTTTGCTTCTTCCATTTTTTGATCCAAAATATATTGGTGGAGAGGAACACCGGTCTCTAGTTCTTGTTCTTACAATAAATTTCAATTGCCCGAAAAACAAATTCTGATGTATCTTTACCATCGGCATTGTCAATGCCCTGGGTGAACTGTTCTCCACCGGCATACATTTCACCTAGGCAATACAGAATATCGTCGGAACAGGTATAGCAGTGGTCAGTAATGAAATTCTGCCACTCAGGGAGTTCTGTTTGTATGAAAAAGCACTATTTTATTTAAAAAAATACAAAACCATACGATTTTGCCATGTAAAAAGCTGTTATTTTCGCTGAGCGTGCAAAATGAAGAAATTCCGTACAAAAATTCCTGATTTAGAAATTTTTTTGTACGGAATTCATTGTTTTAGGGTTTTTACACCAAACTAACTTGAAAGGTAGTTAAATAGTTGTTCTAAAATCTTCGTAGGTCTATAAGAAGATAAATTGCCCTGTAGGTACTTTTTGGGATGGGCAAAAAACAAAAACTAAACAATATGGGCCTATAGTGAAAAAATCGCCTGCCAGATACTCAATTTCTTCAAAATGAGTACCTCAGAGCCAGTTTTTCTCTATATAGACCCATATTCATCTTTTTATGCGTTATTTTTAGCAAATTTAGTATCTCACAACACGGTTTTTCTGCATAGACCCAAAACGCAGAACGCTCACGACAACCCTACGCAATGAGCCACGCTATTCATAAGATTGTCAGCAAAAGGCGCTGCCAATCTTATTTCATATCGCGGCGTTCGCCGCATCACGGCAAAAGTAAAAACCGTGATTTGTGAGCAAGCTCCCAATCACGGTTCTTATTTTGCCTATGCGCGGCTCATTGCTCGCGTAATTTCCACTACAATTTCCCCAGTTTGATTTTGACATACGTATAGTGACTATGATACACTGAATAAGAAAAAAGTGGGACAGTCTGCTTTGATGAAATAAGGAACTTAGGACAAGAAAAGGTTAAGGGAGCGAAATACCTTGGATAAGAGTGAATATAAATTAAGAGCGGAAGAAATCAAAGACCTGATCAGCCGGGGAGAATATGCACAGGCGGCTGAAATTGCCGACACGATTGACTGGCGTCGTGTAAAAAGTGTCATGATGTTGTGTACGATCAGCGACCTCTATAAGATCAATCGCAGATATGAGGATGCCAGAGATATGTTGCTTTTAGCATACGAGCGACGTCCCGGCGGAAGGACCATCTGCTATTCTCTGTGCGAGCTTTCCATTAAAATGGAAGAATATGTGCAGGCAATAGAATATTATAAGGAATTTGTACAGGTGGCGCCCAAGGATCCGGGAAGGTACATTTTGCAGTATAAATTATATGAGGCGCAGGATGTGAGCCTGGAAGAACGAATTGCTGTTCTGGAGGAACTCAAGAAGAGAGACTATAGGGAAAAATGGGCATATGAACTGGCCTATTTGTATCATAGAGTCGGACTGGCAGCCAGATGCGTAGAGGAATGTGATGAACTGATCCTCTGGTTTGGCGAGGGAAAATACGTTATTAAGGCAATGGAACTGAAAATGCTCCATCAGCCGTTGACACCGGAGCAGCAGGAAAAATACGATCATCGGTTCGACGCGCCCGGAAGCCATATCCCGTCGCAGAACTCTGTGCAGGATAACGAGTATAGCGGGAATGAAAGTTATGAGCAAAGTTACGCCAAGGGCGGAAGCTATGATCAAGAGCAGGGTTATGCACAGGACGGCAGTTATGACCAGGGTCAGGGTTATGCGCAGGACGGCAGCTATGACCAGAGCCAGGGTTATGCACAGGACGGAAGCTATGATCAGGATCAGAGTTATGCACAGGATAGCAGCTATGATCAGAACCAGAGCTACGTACAGGATTCCGGTTATGATCAGGTGACCGGAGATACACAGATATATGATCAGGTGCAACCCGCACAGCAGGAGACACCGACACAGCCGGTACAGAATGATTTCGATATTCATGTGAAGACCATGGATGTGGGGCAGTATAATACCATCAATCTGCAGGCAGAACTTGCAGCGGGACTTCGTGAAGTCCTCGGTGAGGAGCCAAAAGGAGATACCGCAAAAGCGACATCGGACTCCATTACCCGTTCTATCGTAGCACCTATGATGGATTCCGATACAGAATCTCTGGATTATCCGGAGATTGCAGAGGTCAGTGAGGATGATCTGGAGCCGGAGACTGAGCAGATCGAAGGTTCCGAGGTGTTCTTTGGTGAGACCGGAGAGATCGGTGACCTGTCTCAGGTTCCGGAGGTAGAGACCGAGGAAATCCTGCCGGAGGAACCCGCATCTCTTAAGAAACAGGATGTTGTGCCGGAATTATCGAAAGCAGAAGTGGAGCCGGAAGCGACTACACCGGTGGAACCTCCCAAGGAGCTGGCGAATGTACTGGCACAGGAATCCGACGGACAGATCAGCCTGGTAATGCCCGAGGCGGAAAGCATTGAGAAGCAGATTACCGGTCAGATCAATATTGAAGACATTCTGGCAGAGTGGGAGCGTAAAAAGAAAGAAAACCTCGAAAAGAGAGAAGAAGAAGTCCGCCAGCATGTACTACAGCAGACCGGTGCCATGTTCACGGAATTTGAACAGGCGGTAAGAGATGGCCTGTTAGAAAAACTGGAAAAAGAAAAAGCGGTGGATGCTGATACGGTTACGGATACAGATGAAGTTGAAGAGCTGGAAGAGATTGCGGATGTAAACGATGAAACAGAAAAAGCTCCTGCGGAAGTTTCTGAAGAAGAGCCAGAACCAGAACCTGCTGATACGGATATCGTTGACACTGAAGAGGTAGAAGAACTTGAAGAGGAACCTGCCGTAGCGGAATATGAAGAAGAATCCGCAACAGAGGAACCGGACGCTGTCGTCGATATGGAAGTGACGCAGGAGCCGGCTGCAGAAATCCCAGAGGTGCCGGAGGAAACCACAGCAGAGACCGAGGAAGCATCGGAGGAATCCGTAGCAGAGGCTGAAGAGGAGCCGGAAGAAGCGGTAGAAGAAGTCCATGAGGATGAGCAACCACAGACCCCGGAGCCTCCCGCAGTGGAGAGAGACAAGGCAAAAGTCCGTGCGCTTACCAGAGAAGAGCGCGAGCTGTATGCTCCCTTTATTCAGAGTAAGTCCGCAAGAGAACAGTTAGTCAAAGCCATTGATAATATCAGCCTGGCTGCCTATACCGGCAATGTGATCATCACCGGTGAAGAAGGCATGGATACCTTATCCCTTGCGAAAAATATGATCCGTGAGATTCAGGCTACCGACAGCAATTTCTCCGGAAAAGTTGCCAAAATCTCCGGCCGTGCGCTGAACAAAAAAGATGCAGCCGAGACCCTGAACAGACTGCAGAACGGTGCACTTATCATCTGTAAGGCATCGGAAATGAATAATAAAACTGTGGACACGATGTACAAAGCGCTGCAGCAGGAGAATCAGGGCATTGTCATTATATTGGAAGATACCAGGAAAGAGATAGATCGTTTTCTGGAAAAGTATGAGAAATTGCAGGAAAGCTTCACTTCCCGCATGGATGTCGAAGCACTCAGCAATGATACACTGGTAGCGTTCGGAAGGCAGTATGCACGGGAGAGGGAATATTCCATCGATGAACTGGGTGTTCTGGCACTGCATACCAGAATCGAGGATATGCAGACGATAGATCATGTAGTTACCGTGGTGGATGTAAAAGAAATAGTGGATGAAGCAATCGCTCATGCGAATAAAAAGACATTAAAACATTTCTTTGATGTTCTGTTTGCCAAGAGATATGACGATGAGGATATGATCATCCTCACTGAGAAAGATTTTGTATAACTATTCAGAGCCATGTAAACATTGACGAATGGGCGTCGAATGCTTGCATTCGTAAGAACATTTATCAATGTTTATAGGGCGAAGTAACCACATGAGCAAAAGGAAAGCATTGAAAATGCGATTTTGCGAATGGGGTTCTGAATAGTTAAAAATATATAGCGGGAGGCGCAGCTATGACGCAGGAGAAGGTATTTATTTCCGAAGCAGATCAGTATCTTTTTGCCCAGGGAACGCACTATGATATTTATAAAAAACTGGGCGCGCATCTGTCGACGGAAGATGGTGTGCAGGGAGTCTATTTCGGGGTATGGGCACCAAATGCAGCACAGGTGAATGTCATCGGTACATTCAATGAATGGAACGAGGAATCGCATCCCATGCAGAAGCTGGGAGAGGGCGGTATCTGGGGGCTGTTCGTTCCCGGCGTGGGAGAAGGAACAATGTATAAGTTCCTGATCTATGCGAGGGATGGCAGAAAGCTGTACAAAGCCGATCCTTTTGCCAATTATGCGGAATACAGACCTGGCACAGCGTCCATCGTTACGGATATCACGGGATTCGACTGGAAGGATTCCAAGTGGATGGAAGCCCGGGATAAAAAAGATATGAACAAGGAACCCATGGCAATCTATGAGTGCCATATCGGTTCTTTCATGAAACATCCCAATAATGGCACTGCGGAAGGATTTTATAATTATCGTGAGTTCGCCGACCGGATCGTGGAATATCTGAAAGAGATGAAATACACCCATATAGAGCTTATGGGAATCGCGGAGCATCCGTATGATGGCTCCTGGGGATATCAGGTGACCGGATACTATGCGCCTACTTCCCGTTACGGAACGCCTAAGGATTTTATGTATCTGGTCAATGAACTGCATAAGGCAGGCGTTGGAGTTATTTTGGACTGGGTACCGGCACATTTTGCAACCGATGCACACGGACTGGCAGAATTTGACGGACAGTGCATATTTGAACATCCCGATCCTCGTTTGGGAGAACATCCTGAATGGGGAACGAAGATATTTAATTATGGCAAAAATGAAGTGAAGAACTTCCTGGTAGCCAATGCTCTGTTCTGGCTGAGAGAGTTCCATGTAGACGGTATCCGTGTAGATGCAGTAGCATCCATGCTGTATCTGGATTACGGTAAAAAGGACGGACAATGGCTGCCGAATAAATTTGGCGGCAATAAGAACCTGGAAGCCATTGAGTTCTTCCATCATCTGAATTCAGTGATCCGCGGAACTTATCCGGGATTTTTGACGATTGCCGAAGAATCTACCGCATGGCCTAATGTCACCAGTGGTATCGGGGAGGAAGGCTTAGGATTTTCCTTCAAGTGGAATATGGGCTGGATGCATGATTTCTGCGAGTATATGAAGCTGGATCCTCTGTACCGGAAAGGCGATCATTACGCTATGACCTTTGCCATGAGCTATAACGACAGTGAGAATTATATTCTTCCATTGTCTCATGATGAAGTGGTACATCTGAAGTGCTCCATGGTGAATAAAATGCCCGGATATCCGGCAGATAAATATGCCAACCTTCGTGTGGGGTATAGCTACATGTTCGGGCATTCCGGCAAGAAATTATTATTTATGGGACAGGATTTCGGACAGGAGCGAGAGTGGAGCGAAGAGCGTGAGCTTGACTGGTATCTGTTAGGAGAGAAGCTGAATCAGGGCGTACATACTTATGTAAAGGAGCTGTTAAAGCTGTATCGTAAATACCCTGCTCTGTACGAGCTTGACAATACCTGGGACGGCTTTGAATGGATGAACGCGGATGATGCGGAGCACAGTACATACTGCTTCGTGAGAAAATGTTCCAGTGGCAAGAATAATCTGCTGTTTGTACTCAACATGACCCCGATGAAATGGGAGAACTATACCGTTCCCGTGCCTAAGAAGAAAAAATATAAGCTTCTGCTGAACAGTGATGAGGAACGGTTCGGCGGCTGGGGCAACGAGATTCCCGCAGAAATTATGGCGGAGAAAAAGCCTTATCATTATAAGGATTACTCCATCAGCTTTGATCTGCCGCCCTACGGTGCAGCGGTATTTCTGTTCTAGGTCAGGTTAAGAAATTACATAAAACTACCGAAATAAAAGATGAGTGTGATCCAAAGTACACTCATCTTTTTTCTTAACTATTCAGAACCGGCGGGCTCTGGGAACTGTACAGAAAAGGACGACAGGCGTGAAGATAACATTTCAGAAACAGACGATCAATGAAACAGACAATAGAACAGAAAGTAACCGGACAGAGAAAAACAGCTGGGGCAAAGACAAGACATGGCGCAGTAAAAAAAGCGTAAATGTGAATTTCGGGGCAGTATACGAGGGTGGGCAGGCCGCAGTGCCCATGTCTTCTTTGGAAAAGGAAGAGAACAACAAAGGAAAAGCTCTGATGGAGCTGCAGCAGGATGCCGGGAATGCTAATGTGGCGTTGCAGCAGGACTATATGACATTGCTGTCGCATACCATGTCACAGGAGGATTATGCGAAGGCCTGTGAGGATGGATTTGATCCTAGAGAGCTGGATCAGGATACAGCGGTCACCATCGTGGATAAGATCAAGGCAGAGCTGGTGCGTTCCGGACAGCAGATCGCAGGATATACGGATGATATCGACATGGATACCCTGGCGGCAGCGGTAGGAAGTGATACTTTAGCCCGAAGCATCGAAGAGCAGTTCCGTTCCGCGGATCTTCCTTTGACACAGGAAAATATAAATGAACTGAAAAGCGCCTGGGATATGGCAGCTTCCCTGAAGGAACCGGAAGAAGGTGCGGTCAGCTACCTGGTGGATAATGGACTGGAACCGGAGATCTGGAACCTCTATGTGGCAGAGAACAGCGGTGCGAAAGTACAGAATAATGATGTTCCGCAGGAACTGCAGGAGCAGATGGACAAGGTAATTGCGGATGCGGGATTGACGGTAAACGATGAGAACAGACAGAAGGCACAGTGGCTGGTAAGTGCCGACCTTGCGCTGACCACGGATACGCTGCAGCAGCTTGTGGAACTGGACGGTATTTCCTATCCTGTCACGGAGGACACTTTTGCGCAGGCAGTAGCAGCGGCAATTGCGGAGGGAAAATCCCCGATGTATGCGAACCTGGGCAGACAGGATACGATTTATGAAAAAGCAGATAAAATGCTGCAGGACTGGTTCTCAGATGCAAAGTGGAATGCCACGGCAGAGAATCTGGCAGCAAGAAAACAGTTGGAAGAGATTCGCCTTCGCATGACGGCAGAAGTGAACGTAAAGCTTTTACAGAGTGATTTTTCTATTGATACAGCCCCCATGGAGCAGTTGATCGCAGCGCTGCGAAAGGCGGAGGCAGAGGTTGCCGGAAAATATTTTCCCGGTGAGTCTCAGGCAGTGACGAAATATGAGACTTATACCCAGGCAGTGCAGGTGGCTTCTGAATTGCCGGGATTGCCTGCTGGAGTACTGGGACCCTATAGCCTGGAACAGAATGCTGCCACAGAGACAGTTTCTGGCTTCCATAAGGAAGGCGCTGCAATGCAGAAAGCCTATGAGGAAGCGGGCGAACGTTATGAGACTCTGATGACGGCGCCGAGAAGCGATCTGGGAGACAGCATCCGGAAAGCATTTTCTAATGTAGATGACATTCTGACAGATATGTCATTAGAAAAAACATCGGAAAATCAGCGGGCTGTCCGGATTCTGGCATATAACAATATGGAAATTACACCGGAAAATATCGAGAAGGTCAAGGAAGCTGACAGACAGGTCAGTGCAGTAGTGGACAGACTGACACCGAAAAATGTGTTACAGATGATCCGGGATGGTGTAAATCCTCTGGAGAAGACCTTTGACGAACTGGGATCCTATTTTTCACAGAACCCCGAAAGCTATGAGGAAGAAGTGGAGGACTACAGCCGTTTCCTATATCAGTTGGAACGGAAAAAGGATGTTACAGAAGAGGAACGAAAAGCGTATATTGGAATTTATCGAATGGTGTATCAGGTCGAGAGAGAGGATGGCGCAGCAGTAGGCGCGGTAGTAAATACCGGTGCAGAGTTGCAATTTTCCACTCTGCTGACGGCAGCAAGAAGCAGAAGGACTTCTCATATGGACTGGAAAGTGTCGGAGGATACCGGGCTGACACAGGAGATTCATTTGTCCGAGAATAATATATCTGAACAGATTCGGATGGGTATGGCAAAAAAGGTTCTGACAGAGGTGTCAGATGATGGCGAAAGCAGAGCAGCGTATGACCGGGAAGGACTGCAGCAGATGCGTGAGGCGGGAAATACGGCACCGGAAGTCGCAGAACTACTGCAAAAAGGAGAAGTTTCCATCAGCGCGTCGAATCTTTTGGCGGCCCAGGCACTTATGGATGATCCGGCGGAGATGTTTGGCAATCTGCGCAGATACAGAGAAAAGTATCGGCAGGAAAAAGAAGTCTCGCAGACGGTAACAGATACAGGTGAAGTGCCTGTCGGGACAGAAACTTCCGAACTGTGGGAACAGCTGGATCAGCAGAATTTTGCAGAGGATTATCGGTCCATGCTTCAGAATACGGCAGAAGATGTGGAGACCATGAGTCTGGAACAGGCGGATGAACATCTGGATGTAAAACAGCTGCAGCTGGTACACAAGCAACTGCGCCTTGCGGAGAGCCTTCAGGCGAAGCAGGAATATTTTCTTCCGATGTACCTGGGTGAGCAGCTGGCGGGAGTCCATCTTATCTTACAGCAGAGAGCCGGAGCTGTAGGAGCTGTGGAGATCCGGGTGAATGCCGGAGATATGGAGTTGGAGGCACATTTACAGGTAAAGGGAGACACCATCGATGGCTATCTCGTAGGAAATACACCGGAAGAGGTTACGAAATTAGAGAAGACCTCCGATATATTCCTTGAACGGATTCAGACAGATACTTCTGCAGACTGGAAAGCGGAAAAGCTTCCCATCGTCAGCTCCCGGGATATGACAAGGATGGCAGCCGGAGAGACAAAAAATGCAGATACCATAGAGAGTCGGATCGATACGGAACAGCTGTACCGTCTGGCAAAAGGATTCCTGCAGGCTGTCGCAGACAGCAGCGGAAAGTAAGGAGTAACACATGAGAATCAATTACAACGTATCGGCAATGTTATCCAACAATGCCTTATCCACAAATGACGATCTGCTGTCCAAATCATTGGAGAGACTTTCTTCCGGACTGAAGATCAATCACGCCAAGGACAACCCTGCCGGATTGGCAATGTCCAAGCGTATGAATGCTCAGATCGAGGGACTGTCCGTGGCCAATCAGAATGCCAGTGACGGCGTATCCATTATAGAGATTGCGGACGGAGCAATGACAGAGATCAGTGAGATGCTGCAGCGTATCAATGAGCTTTCCGTCAAGGCTGCCAACGGCACTATGACAGAGGATGACCGCGCAACCATACAGGATGAAGTAGCGCAGCTGAAGGAAGAGATCACCCGTATCTCGGATACCACGGAATTCAACGGGCAGAAGCTGTTGAACGGAGAATTTGATCTCAAGGGATACACCGATAAGCAGGAGATTAAAGTAAATTATTGCTCTCCGGATGTACCGGTAAAAGAATATACCATACAGTCTATGAAATTTAAGAAAGATGCAGAGGGAAATTTTGAAGTAGACGGAGATATTAAATTCGGAGACGGATTTAAAGAGGTAGAACCCTTAAAGACGGATATGAAGGATAATCTTCTGACGATCACCGGCACGAACGGCTTTGAAATGCGTCTGGATGTATCGGAAGCAAAAGAGGGAGATTCCTATGATGGCATGAAGATCGATGCTACCGGTATCGGAGCAATGCGTCTGCAGATCGGAGCCAACGAAGGACAGGTACTGGAGGTTAATATTCCCGCGGTTACTCTGCAGAACATGGGAATTGAAGATATTGATGTGAATACGCAGGAAGGGGCAAAGGATGCCATCTCAAGAGTAGACGGAGCCATCAAATATGTATCCTCCGTCCGCGGCAGACTGGGAGCATTTCAGAACCGTCTGGAGTCTTCCATTAACAGCCTGGATGTTACCAGTGAGAACATGACAGCGGCATATTCCCGTATTATGGATGTGGATATGGCGGAGGAAATGACTTCCTATACCACTTATCAGATCCTGGCACAGGCAGGAACCTCCATGCTGGCCCAGGCAAACGAGAGACCGTCCCAGGTGTTACAGCTGTTGCAGTAATGGATTCCGATGAAGTGAGGATTCAAAATGACAAAAGAATGTAAACAACAATTTACCTTGCGGATCACACAAGCCAATGCCACACAGCTGGTGGTCATTCTCTACGAAATGACATTACAGTATCTTACAGACGGCGAACAGGCTGCGGATGACGCAGAACTTTTGGAAGCAGTTCGCAGAGCAAGAGGCTGTATCAATGAGCTTTTAAATTCTCTTCACAGACAGTACAGTCCGGCGACAGAGCTTTCCAGGCTGTATCTGTATTGTATCCGCAGACTGGCGGCGTGCGAAGCAAAAGCCGACAGAACGGCGCTGCAGGATATCCGGAAGGTTATAGCACCGCTCTGTGATGCTTACAGACAGATTCAGGATCAGAATTCGTCCGGTCCTGTGATGAATAATTCGCAGACCGTGTATGCGGGACTGACTTACGGAAGAAATCAGTTAACCGAAAACATGGCTGACCAGGGCTCGAATCGGGGAATGCTGGTATAAAGTTTTTTCCTGCCGCACAGGCTGGGAAGCGGCGAGTTCGGTGAGGTGCTGATACCGTTTCTGCAAAGCATTAATTTCATAGATATAACTGTCGATCAGATCACTTTCGATTGCATTATCGAAACCCGCATAGGCGATATCCAGAGCCTGGCGGGTTTTTCTTATGGATTCTTTTAAATCCAACGGTGCGAGATCTTCTTCGATCATTTCGGAATTTGTATTTACCTGACTAAAAAAGATTTTCATGTAAAAATCCATCCTTTCTGCTAACAGTATAGGAAGCAGAAAGGGAAAATATACCTGCCTAACATAAAACTGGAAGACATTTTTGCGAAAAATGGGAATAGATTATAACAAACAGCGGAAAGATCGGGAGGACAACAATGGAGCATCCGGAGAATCTATTGTGGATTATTGGGGCAGCAGTCCTGCTCTTTGCCATAAGTTTTTTGGGAAAAAAGGCGGAGTGGTTTTTAAACCTTGTATTGCGGAGTGTTTTTGGAGTGATCTTTATGTATTTTCTAAATTGGGGGATAGAGATCCTGGGATTCACGGTAGCAGTGGGAATCAATGCAGCTACGGCTCTGACAGTGGGTATTTTGGGCTTTCCGGGAATCCTGGTATTATACGGCCTGGCAGTTTATCATATGCTTTGACAGATGAAAATGCCGTAAAATCAAGGAGTTGCGGGATTTTGGAAGGCCGTATGAGAAAGGTGATTGTTAAAATGTGCCAAAGATTATTTTTTTACGGAAAAACACTTGTCAGACGGAAAAACAACGGCTATAATCCATCTTACAACCAATCGCGATGGTTGTATCAAATATCTTATAAGATCTGAAAGAATTCTTTTATGGGATAGAGTCATCCCACATTACCACTTGTAAATCGAAGGAAAGGAGAGTGAGAATGCAACGAACACAGTAATAAAGGGTGTATTATGTTTTCTATTAAGTATTGCCTGCGGATATGATTACAGAAGCCGCAGAATCCCCAACGGCCTGATCCTGAGCTGCCTGATCGCCGGAGCGGCATTCCGATGGTGGGAACAGGGGATTTATGGGATTATGGAATATTTTTGCAATGTTTTACTGACGACAGTGGCATTCTATCTGTTTTTTTATATTGGTACCATGGGAGCCGGTGACGTGAAACTCCTGGGTGTCTGTGCAGGATATTTTTCCGGTGAAAAAGTTCTCTGTTTTCTATTTTTCGCGCTGCTATTCGCAGCAGTTTTTGCACTTTGCAAAATGTACCTGGCACGTAATCTGTGGGACAGATTGTGTTATCTGGGTGAATATGTGTGGGATGTTGTCCGCTGTGGACGCTGGAAGGCGTATTTTGCAGAGGAGAGAGCACATCCGGCAAGCGGAATCTGTATGGCCGGTCCCGTTTTTTGCAGTGTGCTGTTATACATAGGAGGAGTTTATTGATGGAACAGAAGGAAGCGGTTATGGTTCTGTTCGACCGTGAAGAAGAGTATGCGAGACTTCTTTCGGAGTTTTTGAGAAGGCAGAAGGAACTGCCATGGGAGATCCATACATACACAAAGATGGAGGAACTGTTGGAACGGGAGAAAAATGGGGAGGTGACAATGCTGGTAGTGGCGGAATCTTCCTGCATGGATACGCTGAGTACATTGGAGCCGGCATGCCAGGCGATTCTTAATGAAAGCGGGACACTTCGCTTTCACCAGTTTCCGAATATCAATAAGTACCAGGAAGCTGACAAGGTGTGGAAGGAATTGCTGGAATTGTATGTGGAGACGGTGGGAACACAATTGCCGTTTTTGTGTGCAGAGTATAAGACAAAATTTATAGGTATCTATTCCCCGGTACATCGATGTCTGCAAAGTTCTTTTGCACTGACGCTGGGCCAATTGTTGTCAGAAAAACATCCCACTTTGTATCTCAATTTTGAACACTATATTGGGATCTCAGAACTCCTTCCGGAGAGACAGAGCAGAGACCTTGCAGATCTGCTGTATTTTCTGACAGGAGATGCGGAAAATTTTCTTTACGGATGCAGACGGTCATCCAGCACAAAGGCGGTCTGGATTACATTCCCCCGATGCGCAACGGTCAGAACCTGTTGGAAATCCCGCCGGAAGAGTGGAGAAACCTCTTCCAACGGATCGAAGAACTCGGAAAATATGAATATGTCATACTGGATCTGAGCGAAAGTATACAGGGATTGTTTGAGGTACTGCAGATATGTACCAGAGTATTTACGCTGACCAAAGAAGATAAAATGTCACGAATGAAACTGGATCAATATGAGCAATTGCTTGCTTTGTGCGAAAAAGACACGGTAAAAGGCAAAACCCGTAAACTTGCTTTACCCTTTTTTCAAAAGCTTCCCACAGAAATGGAGCAATTTACCAGAGGAGAATTGGCGGAGTATGTGAGGAAAGAAATAGCAATGCTGGAAAATTAGAACAGGGAGAGAAAAAATGGATTACTTGGAACAGAGAAGAAAGCTTCGACAAATGGTGCAGGAGAGACTGGATTACGGAAGAGACTACACGGATGAAGAGGTAGAGGATACGATTGATGAAGTTCTCATGGAACAGGAAAATCTGGAATTGTGTTCTGTGGAATTGCGGAGACGATTGCGTAAGGAATTGTTTGATTCCCTGAGACGGCTGGATATTCTGCAGATTTTTGTGGATGACAGCTCTGTTACGGAGATTATGATCAATGGACTGGATCATATTTTTGTAGAGAGGGACGGACAGCTGCAGGAACTGGATCGGGCTTTCGATTCCATGGAAAAGCTCCAGGATGTGATTCAACAGATCGTGGCCGGATGTAACAGAGTGGTAAATGAGGCATCACCAATTGTTGATGCGCGATTAAGCAATGGAGCCCGTGTGAACATTGTGATGAGTCCCATTGCATTGAATGGACCCATCATTACCATAAGACGTTTTCCGGATAAACCGATCACCATGCAAAAACTGATCGCGATGGAAACTATATCTCCGGAAGCTGCGGATTTTTTGAAGACACTGGTAAAGGCGGGATATAACATTTTCGTCAGTGGAGGAACCGGTAGCGGGAAGACGACCTTTTTGAATGTATTATCCGGATTCATTCCGCCGGAACAGCGGATCATCACCATCGAAGACAGCGCGGAACTGCAACTTCAGGGAATTCCCAATCTAGTGCGCCTGGAGACACGTAATGGCAATGCGGAAGGATGCAGAGAGATCGGAATCCGGGAACTTATCCGCTCATCTCTGCGGATGCGGCCCGACAGGATCATTGTAGGCGAAGTGAGAGGCGCGGAAGCTATTGATATGCTGCAATGCATTATATGTACTATATAACAATTATATATATAACGTGTATAAGGATGGAAAATATAGATTAGAGGGAGGACATAGGAACGATATGAACATTAAGTATAGGTTATTGTGTAAAAGGTTAATAGAGGAAAGGAAGAGAGTAGGTGTCATTCAATATTATAATGTACTGTTCATAATGGAGCTATTGTCAGATAAAGACATATGGTCTTTAGAACGGTGGGTGAACGGTATAAATAACATATATATGAAGGATATACATAACTGGTGTAGACTGCATTTTGTTAAATATCACACTGTATTTGTTTACAGGAAAGAGTATCCGGTAAAAGCAAATATTTGGAATGGGTATTCATATATAAGGTGGCGGATGGAGCGGATGATGAATTTGGGATAAGATAAAATAGTGCTTGCATGAAAGGGAACCTTAAAGTAGGGAAAGTATGGATAGAACGATGGATAAGGCTCTGCGCTATTCGTTTGGCAGAGCCTGAGCATTGTCCTGATCCGTAGAAAATAAATCTAACTGACCTT
>OIZW01001130.1_pt1 | contig 18032 bp, 14 predicted proteins | sample 1588581 | NCBI WGS metagenome assembly OIZW01 (sample SAMN03283266) | human gut metagenome | biome: human-associated habitat; material: feces | host: Homo sapiens | place: USA | collected 2013 | reverse complement strand
GGCTACGCCCCAAACCCCATAAAAAACATATAGTTATTTCGTCAGTCTGAATACAGGCCTCTGCGTAATACAGAAGCCTGTGCTGTAAACCTTGCGTGGTTTAAACGCTGTTAGTCTTCAATATAAACTCTCTTCATAACCTGAGGAGTTGTGGGCTTGTCGTTCCAGTCAACCTCGGTATCTGCGATTTCGTCAACTGCGTCCATACCGTCAACTACCTTGCCGAAAGCGGCATAGCTTCCGTCGAGATGAGGAGCGTCCTTGTGCATTATAAAGAACTGCGAGCTTGCGCTGTCGGGCATCATCGAACGAGCCATAGAGATAACGCCTCTTGTGTGCTTTAAATCGTTCTTTACGCCGTTCTGAGCAAATTCGCCCTTGATGTTTTCCTTTGCGCCGCCCATTCCTGTGCCTTCGGGATCGCCGCCCTGAATCATAAAGCCGCTGATTACACGGTGGAAGATAAGCCCGTCATAAAAGCCCTCTTTAACGAGCTTTTCAAAGTTTGCACAGGTGATAGGTGCAATTTCGGGATAAAGCTCTATCTTTATCTTTTTGCCGTTTTCCATTTCAATAACTACCATTGGTCTGAATTCCTTTCATATTACGTTTTTCTTTATGTCAATAAGGCTGAAGCCTTACCGATGTTGTTATCCTGCGATAAGCTCGGAATAAATATTTGTATCTGTTCCGCTTATCTCTACTCCTTTAAGCTCGAATAACTCGCTTATTGTAGCAAACTGGAAGCCCTTTTCAAGAAGTATCGGGATTGCTTTATCAAGCGCTTCAACAGTCTTTGAGTTGCCCTCAGCATCGTGGAGCAGGAAGATCACGCCGTCAGCGGCTTTCTTTTCAAGATATTTTGCTCTGTATTCTGCTGTTACTTTGTCATCCCAATCGTTGCAGCCGAGTCCGCTTATAAATGTCATATCAATGTTATCATACATTGTGCTGTTTACAGCTATGTAGGGCGGACGGAAGAACTTTGGGGTCGTACCTGTGATTTCTTTTACCTTGTCGTTTACATAAGCGACCTCATCTTTTATTTCATCGGCAGTCATTTTATCCATATAGCTGTGAGTTTTTGAGTGGTTTTCAATATCACAGCCGAGATCGAATGCACGTTTTACCGACTTTGCAGATTCATCGTTTATATTTGTTCCGATAAGGAAGAAGGACGCCCTGACCTGATATTTTTCAAGTATGTCAAGCACTTCCATAGTTGTGGTGGCATTAGGTCCGTCATCGAATGTAATTGCAATAGTGGGTTTGGACGGGTCAAGCTCATAATCTATGGGTTTCACAGCTGAGCTTTCGCTGTCCGATGAAGAAACAGCTTCTGAGCTGTCGGTTGCAGAGGTATCCTGCTTTGATTGCTCGGCGGAAGATATGCTTTCATCGGATGATGATACAGTTGCCGATGTTGAACTTTCATCAGGCTGTGATGCTAAAGATGATGTGTTTGCCGAAGAACAGCCTGCAAGGCAGAGTGCGGCAATAAGAGTAGCGATTGTGAGTTTTACTTTCATGGCGGGTTTCCTTTCAGGGTTATTTCTTATTTTTTCTTATCCATTTAATATTGATAATGTCTACCGCAAGCCCGACTGCTACCGCAACAGAAAGCAGAGCTATCCAGATAAGATTGTTGCTTACGGGCTCTTCCTGTGCCTGAATATCGCTTGTTACCGGGGTATAATCTGCCGGGGCAGTGTAGGTCTGCGGCTTGCTTGTTTCGGGTGAAGCAGTTGATTGTACGGCGGTTGAGGCTGAAGTACTGCTTGCAGTGCTGTCTGTATTTGACGATACGGTTTCGGCTGTGCTTTGAACGGTTGTTTCCGACTGCTTGAAATATTCGCCGGCACGGAAATAATATCGTTTTTCGGCAAGATATGCGCAGTGATCGAAAGAGAGCGCGAGCGGTGAAATGTCAAAATACATCTGAGTGTTCGCACCCATAGATTTAAACTCGTTGTTTTCAAATTTCAGATTGCTGTCCCACACGCAGTCGACCCATATCCATTTGTCGTCTATCAGTGCGGCACACCATTCGTGGTTTACCGGTCCGTCTGCAAGGTCGGAGTAATTTACCGTGTCTGATGTTACTGTACCTTTTACGTTTACCACATAAAGCCCCTGCGCTTCACACAGTGCGCTGAAAAGTGCGGAATAGCCGACGCATACTGTTTTGCGGCTTTTGAGAACATTCTTTATACATATCTCGGACTGAGTTACCGAGTTTTCTCTTGCGTCACGGTCATAATAGATATTGTCAGATACCCATTTTGCTATCGCTTCGAGCTTTTTGTAATCGTCCTTTATATCTCCTGCGATGTAATCAGCAAGATAGGCAACCTCGTCAAGCGTCTGTTTTACGCCTTCCTCTGTAAGCTCATCGGTGACATAGCCTGCCCACGATTTTGCGGAGGTCGGTACTGCTTTTTCAAGTACCGAAAGATTCTGTTCGCCGAGCTTGTTATCGGGAAAGTAGCGGTTATCATCATACATTATGAGATAACTCAGTCTGGCACCTGATTTCAACGTGATTACCAAGCGGTCGGAGTTTCCGAAAGATTCTGATGGATTCAGCACTGAGGAGAAAGTTCCATCGTCATTCACTTTAAGAGTGGATGAAACAGTACCGCAGTTCTGAAATGAAATATCCGTAACGGGGTCGTTCTTATAACAACCTTCCACCAATACAGAGCGGCTGTTTATCGTGATCTTGCTGTAGTATTCCTCATTTTCCCCGGTAACAAGCTCATAGCATTTTTCAGGCTTTTTTACGATTTCGTCCGAAGAATTATCATTACTTTCGGCAAAGCAGAAAGTCGGTAAAGCGAAAAGCGTTATCAAAGTGAGGAATAATGCAGGCGTTTTTCTGTTTATAATGAAATCCAAATTTGCTCCTTGTCTGAACGACAATTATTATCAGCTTTCGCTGAGATAATCTCCGTGGATATATTCTCCGTTATCCAATTTGTAATAACCTGTGTCTGTTACGGCAACAACGGTCACAACATCTCCATATGAATACCCTCTGACTGTATCGGAACCCATTATTGCCCTCGTTCTGCTATAGCAGGATTGATTTACATACATTGTGCCGCTGACTGCGTTTTCTGTCCACTCAAGAGGATCTGTTGAAGTTTCAGGTGTGGTTTCGGGCGATTTGGTAGTAGCCGGCGTTGTCGTCTGTGCAGAAGTGGCAGGCAAAGTGGTTTCGGGAGTCGGTATTGTAGTGGTCGGCGGTGTGTACGGTGTGGTGGCAGGAACGGAAACATTGCTTGTATCGGTGCCATTTGAGGTAGAAGTTGTTTTATTGTTTAAAGACATTACGACTGCCAATATAAGTAGCATTGCACCGCCGATGCCTATAAGTGTGTCGGTTGCTTTTCCCAAGATACATTATCTCCTTTTTCTGTAAGTAATATAGCTTTGTGCTTAAAAAGTCTGTATACTATTATATCAAGGCAAGGCACAACAGTCAACAGTTGTGGAAAAAAAGGCAGTTATGATGTGAGGATATTCCATAAAATTGTATAATAAATATAAGAATCGGAAAATGTACCGGTGTAATGAAGTCTGTTATTTTTGTTTTTCAAAAGAAGAGTTGAAGTCATTTTACCTTGACATGAGTATGAAATCATGATATACTTAGAACTGTATAAATCGAACAAAAGAAAACGGAGGATAGTTTTCAATGGCAAAAATTGCAGTTCTCGGCTACGGCGTCGTAGGTTCAGGCACAGTCGAGGTTATTGAGAAGAATAAGGAAGGTCTTTTAAAGAAAGCCGGTCAGGAGATAGAGATAAAGTATATTCTTGATCTGCGTGATTTCCCCGATAGTCCTTATAAAGACAAGTTTGTAAAGGACTTCAACGTTATACTGAACGACCCTGAAATTTCGGTTGTGGTTGAGGTTATAGGCGGTATCAAGCCTTCATACGATTTTGTAAAGTCTTCGCTTCTTGCAGGAAAGAGCGTTGTAACATCAAACAAGGAGCTTGTTGCCAAGAAGGGCGCAGAGCTTCTGAAAATCGCACACGAGAAGGGTGTAAACTTCTTCTTCGAGGCGAGCGTTGGCGGCGGTATCCCGATCATAAGACCGCTTCACCAGTGCCTTTCGGCTAACCGCATAGATGAAATCGCAGGTATCTTAAACGGTACTACAAACTTTATACTTACAAAGATGATCCGTGACAACATGGCGTTTGACGACGCATTAAAGACGGCTCAGGAGCTTGGCTATGCCGAGCGTAACCCCTCTGCCGATGTTGACGGTATCGACGCTTGCAGAAAGATCTGCATACTTGCATCTCTTTCGTTCGGCAAGCACGTTTATCCGGATAATATCCATACCGAGGGTATCACGAAGATCACACCTGAGGATGTTGCATACTGTGAGAATTTCGGCGGCTCGATAAAGCTTATCGGCTGGGCTTCAAGACAGGATGACGGCAAGGTAGCTGTTATGGTTTGCCCTGCATTTATCCACGAGGACAGCCAGCTTGCAGGCGTTAACGATGTGTTCAACGCAATACTCGTAAGAGGCGACTCTACGGGCGATGTTGTATTCTACGGCAAGGGTGCGGGCAAGCTCCCGACGGCAAGTGCGGTTGTAGCCGATGTTGTTATCGCTGTGAAGATGAACTCATCGAGTAAGTCGCTTTACTGGGAGGACAGCGATCAGGACTTCATAGAGGATACAGACAAGATCGTTCTTGAAAATTACATCCGTGTAAACGGCGTTTCAAAGGACGAGGCTGAGGCTCTGTTTGGCAAGGTAAGCTATCTTACAAGAAAAGGCGCTCCGGACGGCGAGCTTGCGTTTATTACTCCCGCTATCAGCGAAAAGGACTGCAACGAGGCTGTTGCAAAGCTCGGTGACAAGGTGCTCGGTCGAATAAGAGTTCTTGATTATTGATAAACTAAATTTGCCATCTGAAAGGAAAAACAATATGTCCGAAAATCAACCAAAGTATAAGAGAATACTTTTAAAGCTCAGCGGTGAGGCGCTTGCAGGCGACAAGAAGATGGGACTTGATATGCCCACTGTCACCGAAATATGCACGAGCATTAAGAAGTGCTATGATGTTGGTACCGAGATAGGTATCGTTGTCGGCGGAGGCAACTACTGGAGAGGCCGTTCAAGCGAGAATATGGACAGAGTAAGAGCCGACCATATCGGTATGCTTGCTACAGCAATGAACGCACTTGCTGTTGCCGATGTACTCGAAAGTCTTGGCTGTCAGGTCCGTGTGCAGACTGCCATTGACATGAAGCAGATTGCAGAGCCTTATATAAGACAGAAGGCTGTAAGGCATTTTGAAAAGGGAAGAATAGTGATATTCGGCTGCGGTACGGGAAGCCCGTTCTTCTCGACAGATAGTGCCGCCGCACTGAGAGCCGCAGAGATAAATGCGGATATACTGCTCAAGGCGACTATGGTTGACGGTATCTATGACAAGGATCCGCATAAGTATGACGATGCTGTTAAGTACGATTCGCTCACACATCAGCAGATACTCGTGCAGAGCCTCAAGGTTATGGACAGTGCCGCTGCGGCTATGTGCCGTGAAAACAAGACACCTATCCTTGTATTCGATCTGAGCAGACCGGATAATATCTTTGATGCTGTAATGGGCAAGAAGATAGGTACGGTAGTCAGCGACAAGTAAGCTACAGGTAAATAAAAAACGATAATATACACCCGAAAGGAAATTAACCAATGAAAGACGTAATCAATACCGCTAAGGACAAGATGGGCAAGTGCGTAGCCGCTGTTGAAACAGAATACGCATCAATCCGTGCAGGCAGAGCAAATCCCGCAGTGCTGGATAAGGTGACTGTTGACTACTATGGTGTTCCCACGCAGATAAACGCTATGGCGGCTGTTGCCGTTTCAGAGGCAAGAGTGCTTGTTATCACTCCCTGGGATGCTTCAACACTGAAGTCTATCGAAAAGGCTATCCTTGCAAGCGATATCGGAATCACTCCCACTAACGACGGTAAGGCTATCCGTATCACATTCCCCCAGCTTACAGAGGAAAGAAGAAAAGAACTTTGCAAGCAGGTAAAGAAGATCGCCGAGGAAGGTAAGGTAGCTGTCCGCAATGTCCGCCGTGACGCTATGGAAAAGTTCAAGGCTATGAAGAAGAACAACGAAATAACCGAGGACGATCTCAAGAACTGCGAAAAGGATGTTCAGAAGCTTACAGACAAGTACTGTGATGAAATGGACGCCGCAAGCAGTGCAAAAGAAAAAGAAATCATGACAGTTTAATTATCGGTAATTGAATTGGCTGATATAAATAAAGACACTTTACCGTGTGTTCCGCTCCATGTAGGATTTATTATGGACGGAAACGGCAGGTGGGCTAAAAAGAGAGGACTTCCGAGAAAGGCAGGTCATTCACAGGGTGCGAAGGTATTCAGACGTACTGTTGAGGATTGCCGTGAGATCGGAATAAAATATTGCACATTCTATGCGTTTTCAACGGAAAACTGGAAGCGTCCGAAGGATGAAGTTGACGCCATAATGAAGCTGCTTGTAAATTATCTTGACGATATACGCAGTATGGCTCAGAAGAATACAAGGATAATCTTTCTCGGGGATAAGTCTGCGTTTGATGATGACATACAGGCAAGGCTTGTCGAGATTGAAGAAATATCAAAGAATAATGACGGTCTGTATGTTCTTGTTGCGCTTAATTACGGAGGCAAGGACGAGATACTGACTGCCGCAAAGCATCTTGCTCAGGATTATAAGGACGGAAAGGTAAACCTTGACGACTTTACCGAGGACGACTTTGACAATTATCTTTATACAAAGGGCATTCCTCCGGTTGATCTTATTATAAGACCGAGCGGAGAGCAGAGAACCTCCAACTTCCTTATCTGGCAGGGAGCTTATGCCGAGCTTTTGTTTATGGATGTTCTGTGGCCGGATTTTTCAAAGAAGGATCTGATTGCGGCTTGCAACGAGTATGCAAGGAGAAACCGGAGATTCGGCGGACTGTAATGCACTTCTGAAAGGAACAAGAACTACAAGATGGTAACCAGAATTGTGACCGCTCTGGTAGCAATACCGATCGGTATATTAATAATTGCGCTGAACAATGAGGTACTTTACTACGTTGCTATGACAACTTTTTCAGTTATAGCTGTGTATGAGATGCTCGTTACGACCAAATATCTGAAGAATAAGTTCACATCAGCCGTAAGTCTTATATTTGCGGCTATAACACCTATTATTTTCTGGATAGAACCGCTCAGGAACAACGTAAAGCTGATTTACTTCGGTTTTGTTGTAATAATGCTTCTCGGAATGCTGTTCAATCACGAGAAGGCTCGATTTGAGCAGGTCGCACTTGTTGCGTTTGTATCGATTACGATACCTCTTGCACTCTGCTCGATAGCATTTATACGCTCAAGATTCCCGGATCACGCTATGTTCCTTATAGTTTATACTATGGTAAGCGCATGGGTGGGAGATGCCGGTGCGTATTTTGTCGGAACGTTTTTCGGAAAGCATAAGATGTGCCCTGCGATAAGCCCCAAGAAAACGTGGGAGGGCTTTGTCGGAGGTATAATAACATCAGGCGTTTTTGCGGTTATAATGAGCTTTGCGTATGAGCTTATCGACAGTATGATAAATGGCGGAGTGCATACATTCAGCGTAAACTGGGTATATCTTACTGTTCTTGCACTTGTTATATCCGGACTGGGCGTAGTCGGAGATCTCTCTGCGTCACTTGTAAAGCGTGAATGTTCTGTAAAGGATTTCGGCAATATATTACCCGGACACGGCGGTATTCTTGACCGTTTCGACAGTGTTCTGCTTGCCGCACCGTTTGCATATATGATGTTCCAGATATACTTTCCCATAACCCCAATAGCATAATCGTATAATCATATTACAATGCCGAAGCGGAATACTCTTCGGCATTATTTGTCATAAAGAGGTAACAATTGAGTATTATAAAGAATATAGCCCTGCTCGGCAGTACAGGCTCGATAGGTACACAGACGCTTGACGTATGCCGTATGCACGGTATTAAACCGATTGCACTTTGTGCCGCAAAAAACACCGCACTTCTTGAAAAGCAGGCTCGTGAATTTATGCCCGAAGCTGTATGCATATATGACGAAAACCGTTACAGCGATATGAAGCAGCGGCTTTCCGATACCGATATAAAGGTGCTGTGCGGAATGGATGGGCTGTGTGAGACAGCAACACTTAAAACGGACGCTGTTGTAAATTCGGTCGTAGGTATGGTTGGGCTTCGTCCTACTCTTGCGGCACTTGACGCAGGCAACAAGGTGGCACTTGCTAACAAGGAAACGCTTGTTACGGGCGGCGAACTTGTAATGAAAAAGGCGAAGGAGAAAAACCTGCCGATACTGCCGATAGACAGCGAGCATTCCGCTATATTCCAGTCGCTTATGGCAAGCGGAGGAAGCAGTATCGAGCGTATACTGCTTACGGCATCGGGCGGTCCGTTTTTCGGATACAGCTATGAAAAGCTGAAAACAGTAACAAAGGCACAGGCGCTGAAGCACCCTAACTGGAACATGGGACAGAAGATAACAACAGACAGCGCAACGCTTATGAACAAGGGGCTTGAGCTTATAGAGGCGGTGTGGCTGTTCGGAGTTACTCCTGAAAAAGTGGAGGTAAATGTTCACAGACAGAGCATTTTGCACTCTGCGGTCGAGTTTGAGGACGGCTCGGTCATAGGTCAGATGGGCGTACCCGATATGAGAATACCGATACAGTTTGCGCTGACCTATCCCGAAAGGTTACCGTCACCGGCAAAAAGGCTTTCTCTTTTTGATGTCGGCACTATGACATTTGAAAAAGCGGACGAGGAAACGTTCCTGTGTCTTAAATACGCCAAGAAGATGATAGCAAAGGGCGGTACAGCCTGCACTGTGCTTAACAGCGCAAACGAGGCGGCTGTCGGACTTTTCCTTGAGGATAAGATACCGTTTTATCGCATAGGAGAGCTTGTTGCCGACGCTTGTGAAAATGTAAGGGAGCATAAAGAGGTAACGCTCGGCAATATACTGGACAGCGAAAACACGGCAAGAGAATATGTAATCACACACGTTTAAACAAGGAGGCACTTTTGAACATACTCAATATTTTACTCGGAATACTTCTGTTCTTTATAATCATACTCGTACACGAATTCGGACATTTCACGGTTGCAAAGCTGTGCAAGATGAAGGTCAAGGAATTTGCAATCGGTATGGGACCGAAGCTGTTCAAAAAGCGTATAGGAGAAACTGTGTTTGCCTTCAAGGCACTGCCTATAGGCGGCTCGGTCATGCTTGACGAGGACGTTGAAAATGACGATCCGAGAAGCTTCAGAAACAGGCCTGTGTGGATGAGAATACTGGTAATTGCCGCAGGTGCGTTTATGAACTTCGTTCTCGGATTTATTTTCTGCATTATTTCCGTGCTTTGTTCAAGCAGTGTGACTACAACTACGGTTGCGGGTTTCCAGGAGGGTGCGGTAAGCTCTTCTGTACTGCAAGCTGATGATAAGATATTGAAAATCAACGGTATGAATATCTATACTACTATGGATATTTCGTTCCAGCTTTCAAATTCACAGTCGAGGGGTATAGGCTCGCAGTATTACAGCTATGACTTTGTGGTTGAGAGAAACGGTCAGACGGTTGAGCTGAAAGACGTAAAGTTTGCGTCACGCTCATATGCAAAAATGATTTCGGAATATAAAAAGCTGGTGGGTGAAAAAGAGGGCTACGCGGCACTTCCCACCGAATATTTCGATATAGATACTAACAGCTATACCGAGGCTTTCAAGAAACTCGAAAAGAACGATGCGGAATTTGCAAAGTCATTTACAGCAATTGCCGATGAATACAAAAGCGGATACACTTCGGAAGAGAACAATATGTATCTTGACTTCATCGTATACGGTCAGAAGCATAATTTTGTGAACGTTATACAGGCGGCGTGTGCAAACTTTGTATCATACGGCAGGCTGATATGGATCTCGTTCGGCAATCTGCTCAACGGCACATACGGTCTTAACGAAATGTCGGGCCCTATCGGCGTTGTGCAGAGTGTAAGCACCGTTGCGTCTTTCGGCTGGGGCTCGCTTATGACGCTGGCGGCACTTATTGCGATAAATGTCGGCATTGTAAATCTTCTGCCTATACCCGCTATGGACGGCGGACGGCTTGTGTTCCTTTTTATAGAGCTTATCAGAGGAAAGCCTGTCAAGGCGGAGCACGAGGGAATGGTGCATTTTATCGGCATTGTTGCGCTTATGGTGCTTATGGTTATAGTAACGTTCAATGACATTGTGAGAATATTTACGGGCGGTTAAAATGAGTAAGAAGAAAGTTAAAGTAGGAAATCTCACTCTCGGAGGAGAGCATATATATATACAGTCGATGCTGAATATCCCTGCGGATGATGTTGAGGGCAATGTAATGCAGGCAATCGAACTTGAAAAGGCAGGCTGTGAGATAATACGCACGGCTGTGCCGACGGTAAAGAATGCAGAGCTTATTTATGCGCTTAAGAATGCGGTCAATATACCTGTTGTAGCTGACATACATTTTGATTACAGGATAGCGCTCGAATGTGCGGCGGCAGGTGTCGACAAGATAAGGATAAATCCCGGAAATATCGGGGATAAGGACAGGGTAAAGGCGGTGGCGGACGCTTGCCGCAGTCGCAATATCCCGATAAGAATAGGCGTGAACAGCGGCTCGGTCGAGCGTGAGCTTCTTGCTAAGTACGGCGGTCCTACCGCACAGGCACTGGCAGAAAGTGCTTCACGTCATGTCGAAATGCTCCGTGAATTTGATTTTGACGATATTGTGCTTTCAGTAAAATCGTCAGATGTCAAGCTGATGACGGAGAGCTATCGTCTGATACACGAAATGTACGATTATCCTCTGCACCTCGGAGTGACCGAGGCAGGCACAGCCCGTATGGGCATAATCAAGTCGGCGGTGGGAATAGGCTCGCTGCTCCTTGACGGTATCGGGGATACGATAAGAGTATCGCTGACAGCCGACCCTGTAGAAGAAATATATGCCGCAAAGGATATACTTAAAGCTGTCGGCATAGGAGGCGGTGTGCAGATAGTTTCATGCCCGACCTGCGGCAGAACGGGAATTGACCTTATTTCTATAGCAAAGCAGGTCGAACAGCGTACAAGAGATATAACAGCCAATATAAAGATAGCTGTAATGGGCTGTGTCGTAAACGGTCCGGGAGAAGCGAGAGAGGCAGATATAGGTATCGCCGGTGCAAAGGGCGAGGGTATAATCTTCAAAAAGGGCGAGGTTATCCGCAGGGTACCCGAAGAAAAGCTTGTTGACGAGCTTATGTGTGAAATCGGCAAATTAGTAAGCGATAAAGAGAACTGATAAGGAAAGTGAAATAATGGCAGCCATTTTAAAAGAACTTCTGAATAAGGTTGAAATGCCTCAGCAGACGGCAGACGCAAAACTGCTGTCGATACTGTGTGACGAAGCGGATAAGAGTATTATACTTCAGCTTGAATCCGATGAATTGATACCGTACAGCGTACTTGCCGAAACCGGCAATGCGATAAAAAAGTATCTCGGTGTGCCGTCGGTAAGAATTTACCCTAAATATGCGCCTGAGCTGTTCAGCCCGTCATATCTTTATGACATTATTCAGATATTGAAGCCGTCACACGGAGTAATTAACGGCTATATGGATGATGCGGAGATAAGCGACGACGGAGATACGTTCGAGTTTACGCTTATGCACGGCGGAATTGACCTTCTATACAGCGAGAAGATAGACAAGGAAATCGAGAAGTTCACAAAGGGTGTTTTCTCAAAAAGCGTAACGGTAAAATTCAGCGAAAATGCGACAGTAGGTTATGCAGACCTTGACGAAAGATATTATGAGGAATTGTCGGCACAGCCGCTTCCGGATTTTGATGAGATTGACAGAAAAGCGGCAGAGCGTGCAAGCGAGAGCAAAAATTCAAGGGGCAGGAAATCAAGACCCGAGCCGAGAAAGCGTCCGGCCAAGATAACGCTTACATATCTTGAGGATAAGCTGAACACGGACGGACTTTTATATCTCGGAAACGAGATAACCGAAACTCCTCAGTCGCTGAAGTCACTGGGCGAAGAAAGCGACAGCGTCACGGTATGGGGAGAGCTTACCGATGTTGAGCATAAGGATACAAGAAACGGCGTTTATACGATAATCACGGCGGCACTTTGTGACGATACGGGAAGAGTGCCTGTAAAGCTGTTTGCCAAGGCTGAAATAATAGACGATTACGATTTCCTTGAAGACGGTGCGGTTTTTGTTATGCACGGCAGCTATAAACTCGACACATTCGCAAATGAGATGCAGTTCAACCCGACAGATATTATGCAGGTATCACTCCGTGACGACTATACAATGAAAACACCCGCTCCGAAGCCCTCTTCACAGGGCGGAAGCGCATCCTCTGCTCCGGCAATGACAAAGGCAAACGTGTTTGCAGAGCCTGAGGAAATGGATCTGATGTTTGAAACAACTCATTTCGGAAGCAAGGCAAAGCTTGTAATGGGCAAGCCGATAAATGACCCGCCCGTTGAAATGGCAAGCGTAATGACAGAGCGTGACAACGTTACGGTATGGGGTGAGATCTTCAACGTTGAAAAGAAAGAAACAAAAAGCGGCAAGTCAACGATAATCACAGCCGCATTCAGCGACAGGACTTCATCTATGATAATGAAGCTGTTCGTATATAACACAAAGCTCGACAGTTACAGCTTTGTCCAGAACGGTACAAAGATACTTGCAAACGGCAGTTATAAGATGGACGATTTTCTGCACTATAACTGTTTTACTCCGCAGTCGGTGATGCTGGTTGATGTAAAGTCAAAGCAGGATAACGCTCCCGAAAAGAGAGTAGAACTGCATATGCATACAAATATGTCGGATATGGACGCAGTTACAGCTCCGTCAGTGCTTGTAAAGCAGGCTCACGCATGGGGTCATAAGGCGGTAGCTATAACCGATCACGGCAACGCACAGGCATATCCGGAGGCTATGAATACCGTTGAGAAGATAAACAAGGACGATCCCGACTTCAAGGTGATATACGGACTTGAGGCATACTTTGTAAATGACGGAAATGCAGTTGTTGACGGGTGCGACAATGTAAAAATTGAGGACGATATAATCGTATTTGACATAGAAACAACGGGACTTCACCCCGCAAACGAGCGTATAACCGAAATAGGTGCGGTAAAGCTGCGTAATATGGAGATAGTTGACCGTTTTTCTACTTTTGTAAACCCGATGATGCCGATACCGTCAAATATCACGGAGCTTACGGGTATCACGGACGATATGGTAGCGGATGCTCCGACAGAGGATATTGCCGTAACCGACTTTATGACATTCTGCGGTAATGCGCCTGTATGCGCACATAACGCGAAGTTTGACGTTTCGTTTATAAGAAGCGCCGCTACGAGAATGGAAAAGAGCTTTGATAATCCTGTAGTCGATACGCTCAGTATTGCAAAGGCGGCACTCAAGGGTATCAAGAACTATAAGCTCGACACTATAGCAAAGTATTTCAAGCTGGGTGACTTTGACCATCACAGAGCGGTTGCGGACGCAGAAATGCTGTGCATGATATATATGCACATAGTAAACGATACAAGAAAGACCGCAAAGCTTGAATATATAGGTGACTTCAACACGGCATTCGGAAGCGTGGATATAAAGAAGCTCCCTACTTATCACCAGATAATTCTTGTAAAGAACAAGGTCGGCCTGAAAAATCTGTACAGACTTATTTCCGCATCGAACCTTGATTATTTCTATAAAAAGCCGAGAATACCGAAATCCCTGCTGTCGCAGTACAGAGAGGGACTTATCATAGGAAGTGCGTGCGAGGCAGGCGAGCTTTTCAGGGCGATACTTGAAAAGGAATCGCAGGAGAAGATAGAGGAAATCGCATCGTTCTATGATTATCTTGAGATACAGCCTATCGGCAATAATATGTTCCTGCTGAGAAACGGCAAGGTAAGCAGTGAAGAGGATCTGAGAGATCTCAACCGTGCCATAGTCGAACTCGGCGACAGGCTCGGAAAGCCGGTAGTAGCTACCTGTGACGTGCATTTCAAAGACCCTGAGGACGCTGTATTCCGTGAGGTACTGCAGGCGGGACAGGGCTATGAGGACTTTGCAAATCAGCCGCCGCTTTATTTCAGAACTACCGATGAAATGCTTGAGGAATTTGCTTATCTCGGTGAAGAAAAGGCGAAGGAAGTCGTTATTACAAACACAAACAGAATCGCCGATATGATCGAGGTGGTACGGCCTATCCCCACAGGCACATATACTCCTCATATTGACGGTGCAGACGAAGAATTACAGCAGCTTTGCTGGGACAGGGCGCACGCATGGTACGGTGACGATCTGCCGGAAACAGTTGAAAAACGACTCAAGAAGGAGCTTGACTCTATCATAAAGCACGGATTCGCCGTACTGTATATGATAGCGCAGAAGCTGGTTGCATTTTCGGAAAAGAACGGTTATCTTGTCGGCTCACGAGGCTCGGTAGGTTCATCGGTAGTTGCCATAATGGCAGGTATCTCTGAGGTAAACCCCTTGCCTCCGCACTACAGATGTCCCAAGTGCCGGCACAACGAATTTATCCTTGACGGCTCATACGGCTCGGGCTTTGATCTGCCGCCGAAAAAGTGTCCGAACTGCGATATAGATATGATCCGTGACGGTCACGATATACCGTTTGAAACGTTCCTCGGATTTGACGGCGATAAGTCGCCCGATATTGACCTTAACTTCTCGGGCGAGGTACAGGGAAAGGTACACAGATACACCGAAGAACTGTTCGGTAAGGATCACGTTTTCAAGGCGGGTACTATCTCCGCCGTGCAGGAAAAGACAGCCGAGGGCTTTGTACGCAAGTGGCTTGAAAAGAAGGGTATGACAGCAAATCCTGCTGAGATATCACGTCTTGCGGCAGGCTGTACAGGCGTTAAGAGAACAACGTCACAGCATCCCGGCGGAATGGTCGTTGTACCGAGCGATTATGAGGTTTATGACTTTACGGCGGTTCAGCACCCGGCGGATAAGACGGAGAGCGATATGATAACAACGCACTTCGACTTCCACGCACTGCACGATACTATACTTAAGCTCGACGAGCTCGGACACGATGTGCCAACGCTGTATAAGCACCTTGAGGATATGACGGGTATAAAGATAGCGGATGTTCCGACAAGTGATCCTAAGGTCATGGAGCTGTTCACCTCGACAGAGCCGCTCGGCATAAAGGAGGAAGATCTCGGCGTTTCAAGCGGTACATACGGTATCCCCGAATTCGGCACGCCGTTTACACTGCAGATGCTTAAGGACGCACAGCCGAAGAAATTCTCCGACCTTTTACAGATCTCGGGTCTGTCGCACGGTACTGACGTATGGCTCGGAAACGCACAGGATCTTATCTCTGACGGAACCTGCACGATTTCAGAGGTTATCGGATGCCGTGACGATATTATGGTTTACCTTATGCATCAGGGTCTTGAGCCGAAGCTTGCATTCAAGATAATGGAGATAACCCGTAAGGGTAATGCCAAGAAGCTGTTCAACGAGGATATATACAAGGCATTTGAAGAAAACAATGTACCGCAGTGGTATATCGAAAGCTGTAAGAAGATAAAGTATATGTTCCCTAAGGCACACGCCGCTGCTTATGTAACCGGTGCTGTAAAGCTGTGCTGGTTCAAGGTCTATTATCCGTCGGAATTCTATTCTGCGGTACTTACAAAGCACACTGAAAATATAGATGTAAAGACGGTTCTCGGCGGTAAGGAGAGCGTAAGAAACAAGATACAGCTTATCCAGTCAAACCCGGAGGCTACTGCAAAAGACAAGGGTATGCTTGACGCACTGTTGCTGATATATGAGATGATGCTCAGAGGTATCACGTTCCTGCCTGTTGATTATAAGAAGTCGAGGGCTACAACTTATGCGATAGAGGACGGAAACCTCCGTCTGCCGTTCCTTGCGGTAGAGGGCTGTGGTGAAAACGCCGCAATCAAGCTCAAGGAAGTTATCGACAAGGGCGACTTTATCTGCCTTGAGGATATTCAAGCACAATCAGGTATAAACAGCACCGTTCTCAGCAAGCTGTATGATATGAATGTATTCGGGGATCTCCCTCAATCCGCACAAATCTCATTCTTTTAAGCGGCAATGTGCCGCTTAAAATTCCGACCTTTTTAAAGGTTGGTGAGGGGCTGAAGTACGGCGGACGGTCGGGAAAACGGTGATACAACAGACTTTACAGTTATATAACGGTCGCCGCAGACAATTCCGACTTTGGAGCAGTTTCAGCTATCCGCAGGATAGCAAAACGGCGGGCGGCTGTGAGCCGCTTCAAATTCCGACCTTTTTAAAGGTTGGTGAGGGGCTGAAGTACGGCGGACGGTCGGGGAGCAGTGATACAACAGACATTAAACAACAAATATTGATTGTTGGAAATATAAAGTGTTTTAAGAAAGGCAAGGTAAAAACCAAATGAACTATTCGTTCAACGTGAGAATTCTCAGTCATTTTTATCACAGCGCAGTAAAGGCTGAACTTGAAAGACGGAATTTTCCGAAAGATATGGCGAAGAAGATTTTTGCCGAGCATAAGGCGATAGTTACCCGTGCAAAAGACATCGGCAAGTCAAAGCTGATGAGCTCTTATATGATGGGTGCGTATTTTATCGCTATGAACCGCAGTACAGGAAAGACGGCGAAAGAGAATTACGAAATATTCAAGAACGGTTTGTGTGCTTCAAAGCTGTTTCACAAAGCTGTAGGTAATGTAGACAGTTATCTTGACGAAAAGAAGATGCCCGGACGTCTTGCGTGGTCGGAAGAAAGCCACAAGAGAAAATATGAAAACGACTGGGTAGTTGATATATTACCTGCAAACGATGAATATGAACTTGGTTATGACTATCACGAATGCGGTGTATGCAAGCTGTGCAAGGACGAGGGCTGTCCCGAACTCGCACAGTATATGTGCCGTATGGACTATGTTCTTGCGGACATTATGGATATGAAGCTCACAAGAACAAAAACTATAGCTGAGGGCGCTGATATGTGCGACTTCAGATACAGCAGAAAGTAAATTTGACTTAAAAGGATAACGGTACACAATGAAAACAGCGGCTATTATATGCGAATACAATCCGTTCCACAACGGACATAAATATCACATAGAGCAAACCCGTTTGCAGCACGGTGCAACTCATATCGTATGCGTTATGAGCGGAAATTTCACCCAGAGGGGCGATGTTGCGCTTGCGGATAAATATGCGAGAGCGAGAGCCGCACTTATGGGAGGTGCGGATCTGGTGGTCGAACTGCCTACTCCGTTTGCACTGTCGAGTGCGGAGCATTTTGCTATGGGGGCTTGCCGTATTGCTGATTCGCTCGGTTGTGTCGATATGCTGAGTTTCGGCAGTGAATGCGGTGATGTTTCTGTGCTTGAGGAGGCGGCAGGAGCAGTTGAATTTGCGGTGCAGAACGACGAGTTTTTCAACCTTATGCGTAAAGGTGCTTCGTATCCTGCGGCGCTGAAGCAGACAGTCGAGAAGAATTATACGTCAGATGTCGTGCAAACGCTTACAGAGCCTAACAACACGCTGGCTGTCGAATATATCCGTGCGCTTGACAAGCTGGGCGGTATGATAAAGCCGGTTACGGTAATGAGGAGCGGAGCGGCACACGACAGTGACGAGGGCAGTGATACGGTAATCAGCGCATCAAGGCTCAGAAAAATGTTGAGTGCAGGTGAAGATGTAAGCGCATATACCGATTTTGCCGATTATGAGAATTTCGCACATATTGAAAATATCGAAACGGCAATCCTTGCAAAGCTACGCACTATGTCAAAGTCGGAATTTGAACGGCTTCCCAACGGCACGGGCGGAATGGACAGCAGGATATATAAAGCGGTACGTACCGCGGTATCA
>OIZW01001102.1_pt1 | contig 18297 bp, 16 predicted proteins | sample 1588581 | NCBI WGS metagenome assembly OIZW01 (sample SAMN03283266) | human gut metagenome | biome: human-associated habitat; material: feces | host: Homo sapiens | place: USA | collected 2013 | reverse complement strand
TGCTGAGTTTGTCGCGGGTGGGACTGAGATACACCTGACAGTCGAGGATCTCGGTCTTGCCGCTGAGACGGCCGGCCAGGCCGCCGGCATTGCCGGAGGCGGTGATGTCGGCGCCGCAAAGGCGCAGGTTTTTCAGCGTGCCGGAGAAGGCGGCAAAAAGACCGCCGTCGCCGGTGGTGTTCACGGTCAGACCGTAGATGACCGGGTGGTAGACCTGGCCGTTCACGATGGCCTTGCTCTCGCAGTAGGTCAGGCGGCTGTTGGTGATGGGCGTGAACGTGCGGGAGCCGTACAGGCGGTCCCAGCCGTCGTCGGCGTTTTCGTTGACAAATTGGATATCCTGCTCCTGCACGGCGCGGGTGATGCTGTCGGGCAAGCGGGAGGCCGTGTCCAGATTTTGCAGGTGGCGGGCGTAGGTAACAACGGCGGTGTCGCCGCCGCGAACCTCGGCAAACAGACTGTTGGCGGTCAGCGTGCCGGAGGCGGAGTCCACCAGACGGTTCTCACACGTCACCTCCACGGTGATGGTCAGGTCCGCGCCGGGGGTCAGATTTTTGTTTTTGAAGCGGGCCTGCTGGCCGAAGCGCATACCGTCTGTCAGAGAGTCCAGGACCATGGTGGCGGTGTAGGTGAGATAGTCGGTCTTGACCTCGCTGCCGGTCAGCTCGATGCGGGAGGTGCTGTGGACGCCGTCGGAGACGGTCACATAGAAGTGCAGCGGCTCCATAGGCGTGTCGCAGGTGACGCGCAGAAGAAGCTGCTCTTTGTTGATGATCTCCATATGGGGCGTCAGCTTGCCGGTGATCTCGGACTGCACACTGTCGCCGCCGTAATAGCCCACGGTGGCGCCGGCGCTCAGCCGGCCATCACGGAACCGCAGGGGATTGAAGCTGTCAAAGTCGTAGGTCAGGGGTTTTTCACTGTAAAACACGGCGTAGACGCTGCCGCTGGCGGGGTCGAGCTCGATCACCCAATGGTTGTCCCACAGCTGGCGGTCTGCCTGATCCTTCGGCAGGATGGCCGCGGCGGCGGAGCCTTCGCCGGTCTTGGCGGCGGAGGTCACATAGTACAGGGAGGTTTTTCTCTCGGCGGCGTCCAGCGGTGTGTTGTTCAGGGGCTGCAGATCCTCCGCATAGCAGTCGGAAATACGGCCATTGGCCAGCAGCTCGGACAGCTTGTTCTGGGCCGCGTGGTAGACGATCTCCGCCCTGGCGTCCAGTTCTGTCTGGCGCAGGTCGCGCTGATGGCGGGTGATGGGGATCATGGCCAGGCCCATCAGCACGATCAGGATGGCGACCGCGATGAGGACTTCGGACAGCGTAAAGCCGGAATTATTCTGTTTTGAGAGCTTTTTTTGCATAACACAATCGATACGCTGCCCCGCAAAGGGACGCGGGCGGAAAAATGGTGGGGACGCAGTCAGGGCATCAGCTCGAAAAAGATGAGGTGAAGCACGGTTTTGTACTGTGCTTTATTGGCATCATACTGCACGTCCACGTTGGAGAGGAAGTTGACATTGGCGCTGGCGCTCAGCGCGTCGATGATCTGGCGGGACTGGGCGTAGGAAGCGGTCTGGTAGGTCAGCGTCACGGGGCGCAGCACGAGATAGCCCTCCTGGGTGGTGCCCTCGGTGCAGTCCACCTCGTATTGCAGGGTGGCGGCCATGAGCTTGTCCAGCTCGGTCATCAGGGCCTGGTCGTTGTCGTACTGGGGCAGGGCACGCTCCTGGCCGGAGGCCTTGATGGCGGCAATGGCCTGCTGCATCTGCTCCAGCTGGGCCAGACGGACACGGTCGGTGTCCAGCTCGGCCTGCTCGATGTCGGTGTTGGTGCGGAGGGAGGTTATCTGGCGGTCGATGGGCTCCAGAAACAGCTTGCAGTAGCCCAGGACCAGCACCAGCACCACCAGGACCAGCAGCAGGGTCTTTTCCCGCTTGGTAAGCTCGCGGTTCATTGAGACACCTCCTCCGGCTGGCGCAGTTCGATGCGGACGGTGAAATCCATGATGGTGGCGGCCTTGCCCTCCTCCGTGGAGGCGACGCTGAGGGAGACGCTGTCCACGATGGGGGAGAGGCGCAGGCGGGCGAACATGGCGGAGATCTGGTCCAGGGTCATGCCGGACATATCCACGTTCATGGTGTTTTGGGTGATCTGGAGCGCCGTGAGGGAGCCATGGCTGAGCATCTCCTGCTCCAGCAGGTCCAGGGCCGCCTGACGGTCCACGGCGGCGGGGATGTCCTCGCTGCCGGCGGCGGTCATCCAGTCCATGGAGTAGGTGCGGTATTCCAGCAGGACGCGGTCATAGTCGGACAGGGCCTCCTGGGCGCTCACATACTGGGTGTGGACGCGGTCATAGGCGGCCTGGGCCTTGTCCAGACGGCGATACTGCTGGAGCACGCCGAAGTTGACCACAACGGTTACCAGCGCCGCAATGGCCAGAATACCGATGAGCAGGGTCCGGCGGTCACGCTGGCGGTCCTCCTGCAGGTTCAGGTTGATGCCGGTCTTCTGGGGGCACTTTATCATTTTCCGCGCGGGCGCGGCAGTGCGCGTATCCACGGTGATACCGTTCTTTTCCGCGATCATTGCAGACCTCCTCTCAGTCCCTCGTCCACGCCGCCGATGGCGCGGAGATACATCCACGGCTCATCCAGGGCCACATCGTCGCCCAGCAGCTCCTGGGCGGTGTGCAGGTGCAGGTGCGTGGTCTCGGCCAGCGCCTGACGCAGGGGGCCAATATTGCAGCCGCCGCTGCACAGGCACAGGTCGGCGAGCTCCTGCTGCCGGTTGTTGTAGTTGAAGAAGTTGACGGCCTTCATCACCTCCACGGCGATGCGGGCGTAAAACGATTGGGCATAGTCGGAGGAGAGCACGTCGTTGTAGTTTTGCAGCACATAGCTGTGGGCCACATGGATATCCACGCCGCAGTGCTCCGCTACCAGCTGCTCCAGACGGTTCAGGCCCAGGTCGATCTCCCGGCGGCTTTCGAAGAAGGCGCCACGGTAGATTGTAGAGATAGGCGGCGGTGTAGCCCAGGTTGACGATGCACATATCCCGCTGGGGCAGGCCGGTGCGGCGGTAGTAGGCCGCCAGCACGCCGGCGTAGGCGCACTCACTGGGGGTGAGGACCTGCAGCTTGAAGCCGGCGCGGCGCATCATGGCGCGGTAGCGCTCCGCCGTCTCCTTGAGCATGGCGCAGGCCAGCAGCGTCATCTCGGTTGGATAGCCGTCCTTGTCGCGGAGAATGTCGCGCATGGAGTAGTCAAAGTAGTACTTGCTTTTCTCGTCCGTAAGGAAGTCGCGGAACTCGTAGGGCAGGTTGTAGCGCAGCTGCTGCTCCGTCATGGCGGGCATGGTCAGCTCGCGGGTAAAGACCTCGGTGGAGGGCAGGACCACGGCGGCGTTGGTCAGGGGAATGCCGTTGTCCCGGGCGGCCTGGCGGAGGAAGTCCGCCATGGCGTCCATGGACAAGATCCTGCCGTCAGCCACCATGTTGTCCGGCAGGGGGGCCATGGCGGCCTTTTTCAGCGTACTGCCGGCGAAGTAGGCCAGCTTGACGCTGCTGCCGCCGATATCAATGCCAACGATTTTTTTCATAAGGGGATCCTCGCTTTCCGATACCATCGATCGACAAGGGCAGACACGGTTTTGGCGGGCAGAAATGTGCCCATACTGCGTCAAGCCCCTTGACAATACGGCAAGTATTCTCTGCGGGTCTTTTCTTGTCTGGACCCATTTCTGCTCCGGCAAAACTGCTCCGCACCTGCCGGCGATGTATTTTCGAATGATTTTTAGTTTTTGAGACGCAGGCGGGCGGAGTCGGCATATTCTCGCCGATGCTGCCGAGCGACGTTCCTTTGGAGCGAGGCTGACGCCCGCCAAGGCGAAAAGGGCAAAAAGCAACGGAAAGACACGTTGGCAGGCGTGTTTGCCCTTGCCGATCGATGGTAAGCGTTACAGCAATGACAGGTACCAGTCGATAAGGTTCTGGCCGAACAGGGCGGCGCACCAGGCGGCCAGCGCGATGCCGGGGCCCCAGGGAAGGCCCTGCTGTCCGCGCTTGGCGCGGACAAGGCCCCATAGGATGCCGACGACGCAGGCCAGCAGCAGGCACAGCAGGTTTTTCTGCCAGCCCAGAAACAGCCCTGTGAGAAACAGCAGCTTGATATCGCCGCCGCCCATGGCGTCGCGGCGGAGCAGCTTCTCCATCAGCAGCGCCAGCAGCAGGACGCCGCCGCCCACGGCGACGCCGCCGATGAGGCCGTCCAGCGCCCGTTTGCCCGGGTTCGGGACAAAAAACAGGGTGACGATAAAAAGCACAACGCCGACCGCGATAAAGCGGTCGGGGATGATGTACCCCTCCAGGTCCGCGAAGGCGCAGGCCAGCAGCAGGCAGGCCACGGCCCAGGCTTCGAGGGTCCGGAGGGAGATATCATAGCGCAGCAGCAGCGACACGAACACCAGCGCGGCCACCGCTTCACCCACCGCGTGGCGGGGGGAGAGCTTCGCGCCGCAGTAACGGCAGCGGCCGCGGCTGAACACATAGCTGAACACCGGCACCAGGTCGCGGGGCGCCAGCACATGGCCGCAGACGTCGCAGTGGGAACGGCCACGGAGGACACTCTCGCCATGGACGATGCGCCAGGCGGCACAGTTGAGAAAGCTGCCCATGCAGGCGCCCAGCAGGGCGGCGATGCAGCAGCTGTATATGGTGATGGCGGGGGCGGCGTACAGCATGGGAACAGGCTCCTTTGTGTCGTTGCGGGTGTCCCCGCCCCGGCACAGCCGGGGCGGGGGATCATTTAGCTATTTTCTTGACCCAGAGTCCAAGTGTAGGTCTTGTTACCATTCGCATCAGCCAGCTTGGTAGCTTTGTACTCAATTTTGCCATTAGTGTACGTGAGCTTAGCATTTTCGCCATCAGCATAATTGAAGGTGAATTCAGTTTTGCCGTTCTTGTCAGGACCGGCAAGGAACGTATCCATGTCGGTGGGGATGTCCTTGTTCTCGGTCAGGATACCGACCTGCCACTCGGCGTACAGAGCGCGGACATTGGCGACGTCGGCGGCCTCCTTGGACTTGGTCAGAGCGCCGTTGAACACGGGGATAGCGATGGCCACCAGAACAGCGATGATGGCGACAACGATCAGCATCTCCATCAGGGTGAAGCCCTTTTTGTTGTTGAGTTTTTTCAGCATGGGTAGTTTCTCCTTTTCTGTTTGTAGTTCTATATCGTCCCGCGGCGTTGCGCGCGGAAATGATACCTTAGTTATATGCCGCCGTACAGGGTGAACATGGGCAGATAGACCGCCAGCAGCAGCAGGACCACCAGCACGGCCAGGGCAATGGTGATGGCCGGCTCCAGCACGGCCAGCAGCCGGGCGGTGGTGACGGACACCTCGTTGTCGTAGTAGCCGCCGATCACGTCCAGCGTCTCCTCCAGTGCGCCGGAGCGCTCGCCTACGCCCACCATCTCAGTGAGCATGGCGGGAAAGCACTCGATGCCGGCCATGCTCTCAGCCATGGGACGGCCGCGCTCCACGTCCTGCCGGACATGACGGACCGCCAGCGAGAAGGTGTAGTTGCTCACGACGTTGGCGGTGACCTCCAGTGCCCGGGGCAGCGGCAGACCTGCCGCCAGCAGGGTGGCCATGCTGTGGGCGAACTGGGCGGCGGCGTTCATGGAGTGTATGCGGCGCAGCGGGGCGCGCGTCAGGCTCCAGGCGGCCAGCGCGGCGCGGCCGCGCTCCGTGCGGCGGAAGGTCAGGTAGGCGATGACCAGCAGGGCCAGAACGCCCAGCACCAGCCACCACCACTTGGTGAAGAAGGCGCTGACGGCCATCAGGGCTCTGGTGACGCCGGGAAGGCTGCCGGAGCCCAGGTCCGTGAAGGCGTCCGTGAACGCGGGGACCGCCACGGCGATGATGATGACAAAGACGACGATGGCCACAATGATGACCATCACAGGGTACGTCAGGGTGCTGACGATCTTGGCCCTGGTCTTGGCGGAACGGTCGTAGTAGGCATGCAGACGCTGGAAGCAGCTCTCCAGCGTGCCGGACTGCTCGCCGGCGCGCAGCGTCTCGGTAAAGGTTTTGGGCAGGTAGGGGGCGTTGTTCTCGAAGCTCTGGGCAAGGGAGTAGCCGGCGCCCACCTCCTCGGAGACCTTATCCAGCATCCGGCGGAGGTATTTGTTCTTCGTCTGGGCGGCTACCATGGACACGCAGCGCTCCACCGACAGCCCGGAGGCCAGAATGATAGCGAACTGGGAGCACAGGAGCGCCAGCTCCTTCTCCTTGACCCGGAAGGCCACGGGGCGGGAGAGCACGCTCTCCTTCTTCTCGGGAACGGCCTCCAGCTTCGTGATGATGGCAACGCTCTCGCGGAGCTTGTCCGCCGCCTCAAATTCATCGTAGGCGCGGAGCACACCGGAGACTTTCGCGCCGCCGGCGGTCTGGCCTTTATAGCGGAATGTGGTCATGGGCGCGGGGCGCTCCTTTCTGTGAAATCAGGTCTCGGCGGCGGTGTTGATGACGCGGGCGGCCTCCGCCGCGGAGGTGACGCCGGCAAGCACCAGCTCGCGGCAGCTTTCCCGCAGGGTGGTGAAGCCGTCCTGCCGGGCGGCGGCCAGCAGCTCGTCGCCGTCGGCGCCGTGGCTGATGCGCCGGCGGAGGCGGCTGTTGAGCAGCAGTATCTCGAACACGGCGCGGCGGCCGATGTAGCCGGAATGGCGGCACTCGGGGCAGCCGGCGCCCTTGTAGAAGGTGACGTCGCTGTCCTCGGGCAGGCCGAGAAGAAGCAGCTCCTCGGCAGAGGGACGGTAAGCCGTTTTGCAGTGGGGACAGAGCTTGCGGACCAGACGCTGGCTGACCACGCCCCGCAGGGCGCTGGACACCAACCAGGGCTCCACGCCGATGTCCTCCAGACGGTGGACGGCGGAGACGGCGTCGTTGGTGTGCAGGGTAGAGAAGACCAGGTGGCCGGTGATGGCTGCCCGCATGGCAATGGAGGCCGTCTCACCGTCGCGTATCTCGCCCACGGCGATGATGTCCGGGTCCTGACGCAGGATCGCGCGCAGGCCGCTGGCAAAGGTCATGCCGGTCTTTTCGTTGATCTGACACTGGTTCACGCCGGGGAGGTGGTACTCCACCGGATCCTCCAGCGTGACGATGTTCAGCGCGTCGCTGGACAGGTCGCGGAGCATATTGGACATGGTGGTGGACTTGCCGGAGCCGGTGGGGCCCACCAGCAGCACCACGCCGCTGGTGTTTTTCAGCAAGGCGTTGTAGTTGTCCAGGTCGCGGCCCTCCAGCCCGAGGACGGACTTGTCCAGCACCTGGGCGGACTTGTCCAGCAGGCGAAGGACGATCTTCTCACCGTAGACGGTGGGCATGGAGGAGATACGCAGGTCAAGGCTGTGGCCCCGGACGGAGAACATGGCGTGGCCGTCCTGGGGCACCTTGTGCTCGGCAATATTCATGCCGCCCATGATCTTCAGGCGGGAGATGACGGTGTTCTGCAGGTCGGCGGGCACAGTGAGCACACGCTGCAGCAGACCGTCAATACGCATACGCACCAGCATTTCACCCTCCTGGGGCTCCAGATGGATGTCGCTGGCGCGCTCGGTGAAGGCGCGCTCGATCAGGGAGTTGACAAAGCGGATGGTGGGGGCCGAGGCCTCCGGGTCGGCGGTGTCCCGGGCCATCTGGGCGGGGATGATGTCCTCACCGGCACCGGCCTCGCGCTTCATCTCCTCGATGACGCGGGCGGTGCCCTCGCTGCCGTACAGGCGCTCGATGGCCTGCTCCACCGCCTTGCGGGTGGCGATCATGGGGATGATGCGTTTGCGGGAGGCGGTCTTGACCTCGTCCTGGGCCACAAAGTCCAGGGGGTCGTGCATGGCCAGGTAAAGGCGGTCCTGCACCAGCTTTACCGGGACCACGAGAAACTTTTTGGCCAGGTTCCGGGGGACGTATTTGGCCAGCTCCACGGGAATGGACACGGCGGTCAGGTCCACGAAGTCCACGCCCAGCTGCACACGCAGCGCGTCAATGAGCTGCGCTTCGGAGATAACCCCCTGCCGGATGAGAACATCGCCCAGACGCTGGCCGTCCTCGCGGGGCAGGGCCAGGGCTTGCTCCAGCTGCTCGCCGGTGATGACACCGGAGGAGACCAAAAGATCGCCCAGCCGCATATATGCCACGGAATACACCTCCAAACGGTAAAAAGCAAAAAAATTAAGTAGGGGCAAAAACGCGGGACGCAGTCTGCGCCTCGCGGTAGTGTTTTCAACCCCTACAATACCCTACTGCATGTAGTAAAAATTACTATACCGCATTGTCACCGTAAAGTCAATTCCTTTTTCGACATTTTTCCACATAAAACCGGCAAAAATGGAGGGTTGATGTGTGAAAATCATGCGCTCATATGACAAATTTCAGAAGAACCTGCAACAAATCCGATCGTGTGATAAGAAGCGGTTAACAAGCATGGTTCAGAAAAGCCAACCCTTTTTACGGCGGGGCGGTGGCGGCGGGTCCCGGCGGAAGGGTTTATCCACCAGAATGATGTCATCGCCGAACTTCTGGACGCACTCCCAGGGGATGTAGTAATCCTCGCCCCGGCCGAACAGCCCGAAGAACCGGCAGGGACCGAAGACGATCAGCGCCTTGACGGAGCCCTCCGGCACCGTGACCTCCACGTCGCCCACACAGCCAAGGCGGCAGCCGTCGCACAGGTTAATGACCTCTTTGCGCCGCAGCAGCGAAAATTTGCACAGCATCGGTGTCACCTCCTGCCGTCAGGATATGCGCGGCGGAGGCTGTCCCATACCGTCGGATCTTAGGGATTTTCGCCGGGGAGAATAACCGCCGCACCGGCGGGAAATACTGCCACTATCACGAAAGAGGCAGGTGGCGTCATGCGGGGCAGAGTGGAGATCAGCGGCATCAACACAGCGAAGCTGCCTGTGCTGAAAAACGATGAGATGACGGCGCTGCTGCGCCGCGCCCACGCAGGTGATACAGCGGCGCGGGAGCAGCTGATCTGCGGCAATCTGCGGCTGGTGCTGTCGGTGCTGCAGCGGTTCGCGGGGCGGGGCGAGAGCGCCGACGACCTGTTCCAGGTGGGGTGCATCGGTTTGATGAAGGCCATCGACAACTTTGATGTGGCGCAGCCGGTGCGGTTCTCGACTTACGGCGTGCCCATGATCGTGGGGGAGATACGCCGCTATCTGCGGGACAACAGCGCCCTGCGGATCAGCCGCAGTATGCGGGACACGGCCTACAAGATCCTGCGGGCCCGTGAGGCGCTGTTGGTGGAGACGCAGCGGGAGCCCACGGTGGAGCAGCTGGCGCGGTATCTGGACATTCCGCGGGAGGACGTGGTGTTTGCCATGGACGCGTTCAGCGATCCGGTGAGTTTGTACGAGCCGCTGTATGCCGACAGCGGGGACACGGTGTGCGTCATGGACCAGGTGCGGGACGAGAAGAACACCGACGAGAGCTGGCTGGACCGCATCGCGCTGAAGGACGCCATAGCCCGGTTGGACCCGCGGCAGCGGAGCATACTGGCGCTGCGGTTCTGCCAGGGGAAGACGCAGATGGAGGTCAGCAGCGAGATCGGTATCTCACAGGCGCAGGTGTCACGACTGGAAAAGACAGCACTGAGCAGCATCAGGAAGAATATGTGAGTATCCCCCGGCTTCGCCGGGGGATACTTGTGTCTTTTGCGTCTTTTGAAAAACGCCCTCTTTTCTTTTGGAAAAGTTTGGTGTATACTATATGATGAATGCGTATTTGTACCGGAGGTAGTGACTATGTTTGATAATCGACGGGAGATCATGCAGGACGTGTTTCTGACGTATCTGCCCGCACAACGCTTCAAAACCAGCCGCATGACCGTGCAGCTGATCGCACCTTTGCAGAGAGAGACAGCGGCGGCCAACGCGCTGCTGCCCGCCGTGCTGCGGCGGGGCACCGTCCGCTGCCCGGATATGGAGAGCCTGTCCGCCGCGCTGGATACGCTGTACGGCGCCAATATCGACTATACCGTCCGCAAAAAGGGTGAGCGCCAGTGTGTGGGTTTTGCTGCCGGCTTTATCGACGACGCCTTCACGCCCCACGGCGAGAAGCTGCTGGAGCCTGTGTCGGCGATGCTTGGCGAGCTGCTGCTGGACCCTGTGACCCACGGGGGACGTTTTCTGAGCAGCTATGTGGAGAGCGAAAAGGCCAACCTGATCGACGCCATTCGGGGCCTGAAGAACGACAAGCGTGACTGGGCGGATATCCGGCTCATGCAGGAGATGTGCGCCGGCGAGCCGTACAGCGTGCTGCGCCTGGGAGACGAGGAGACGGCCGGGCGTATCACCAACCAGTCACTGTATGTCCATGGGCAGGCGCTGATGGCGTCCAGCCGGGTGGAGGTCATCTACTGCGGCAGCGCGGAGGCGCAGCGTGTGGAGGACGCAGTGCTCACGGCGCTGGCGGCGCTGCCCCGCGGCGCCCAGACGGCGCTGCCGGAGGTGCAGCGCATACAGGCACCGGATACGCCCCGGCGGATCGTGGAGACGATGGACGTGACCCAGGGCAAGCTGGCCATGGGCTACCGCTGCAGCAGCGACGACTATCCGGCCATGGTGCTGGCAAATCTGATTTTCGGCGGCACCAGCAACTCCAAGCTGTTTTTGAACGTGCGGGAGAGGCTGAGCCTGTGCTACTACGCCTCCAGCAGCTATGCCCGCAGCAAGAACATTCTGACCGTGTCCAGCGGCGTGGAGACCGCGGACTTTGAACGGGCGGAGGCGGAGATCGGCCGCCAGCTGCAGGCAGTGCAGCAGGGCGATTGGGAGGACTGGGAGCAGGAGGGTGCTCTGCAGGCCATCCGTGCGTCGCTGCTGTCACTGTCGGACTCTCAGGGTGCGCTGGAGAATTTCTATCTGGGCCAGATCGCGGCTGGGGTCGAGGAGACACCGGAGGAGCTGGCCGCGGCGCTGGAGCAGGTGACAAAGGAGCGCATCGTGGCGGCGGCACAGACGGTGAAGCCGGATACGGTGTACTTCCTGCGGGGAAAGGAGGAGGCGTAACATGGACAAGAAGCTGTATCCCCGCATCGGCGAGGAAGTGATATGGGAGACGCTGGACAACGGACTGCCGGTGTGCATCGTGCCGAAGCAGGGCTTTTCCCGAAAGTACGCGCTGTTTGCCACCCGTTACGGCGGCATGGATATGCGCTTTGAGCTGAACGGACAGTGGCTGGACACTCCGGCGGGCATCGCCCACTATCTGGAGCACAAGATGTTCGACACGGAGGACGGCAACGCCCTGCAGGAGCTGGCGAAAAACGGCGCGGAGCCCAACGCTTTCACCTCCAACGCCATTACGTGCTACTATTTTGACTCTACGGAGAAGTTTTACGAAAATCTGGAGATACTGCTGTCCTTCGTGTCTGTGCCCTATTTTACCGATGAGAGCGTGGAGAAGGAACAGGGCATCATCGGCCAGGAGATCGGCATGATCGAGGACAACCCCGAGTGGCAGGTGTACAAGCAGATGATGCAGGCGCTGTACCGCAGCAGTCCCGCGCGGACGCCGGTGGCCGGCAGCGTGGAGAGCATCAGCCATATCACGGCGCAGACGCTGTATGACTGCCACAAGGCGTTCTACACCCCGGCAAATATGTGCCTGGTGGTGGTGGGCGATGTGGACCCCGAGACGGTGCTGGCCACGGCAAAGCGGGTGCTGCCGGCGGAGAGCGGGGCGATCATCCGGCGCGACTATGGCGCGGAGGAGAGTACCGACGCTGCCTACGGCTATGCCGAGGCACAGATGGAGGTGGCCATGCCCACGTTCCTGGTAGGCTTCAAGTGCCCGCCCCAGCACGGAGGGGAGGCGCAGCACCGGTTTGCCGCCATCGGCGAGCTGGCTTGTGATGTGCTCATGGGCGAGTCCAGCCCGCTGTATGCGCGGCTGTACAGCCAGGGGCTGATCAACGGCTCCTTCGGCGCGGCGTTCGACCTGCTGCCCGGCGCGGCCTATGCCTATGCCGGCGGCGACAGCAAGGACCCGAAGGCCGTGGCGGAGGCCATTCTGGACGAGGCGCAGCGGCTGGCGGCGGAGGGTGTGGACGGCGACTATTACAAGCGGATCGTCAACGCCAACTTCGGCGCGGCGCTGCGGGAGCTGAACGCCTTTGAGTCCATCGCCGTGTCCATGGCGGAGGGGCGGTTCCAGGGGTATGACCCGTACCGCTTCCCGGAGATATACGATGACATCACCGCGGAGGATGTGCGCGCGTTCCTGCGGGAGAACTTCACGCGGACGCACATGGCGCTGTCGGTGATCGCGCCCAAGGAGGGATAACATGAATGTGAGGATCATGGCGGACAGCCCCATCCGGTTTCCGGGGCTTTTCGGGGACTGGGCCTTTACCGGCTCGTCCGTAGCCTTCCATATCGGAGGAAAGGCCATTTATTGGTACGGAATCATCATCGCGCTGGGCGTGCTGCTGGCGCTGTGGTTCTGCATGAAGCAGAAGGAGAAGTACGGGATCACCGAGGATAACTTGATGGACGGCGTGCTGTGGGGCATTCCCCTGGCTATCGTGGGGGCGCGGCTGTACTATGTGCTGTTTTATCTGGACCGGTTCAAAAAAGCGGATGGTTCCTTTGACTGGGCGGAGTCCATCGCCATCTGGGACGGTGGGCTGGCTATCTACGGCGGCGTGATCGCGGCGGTGCTGGTGTGCTTCGTGCTCAGCAAAAAGCGGGGCTTCAAGCTGGGGGCGCTGACCGACCTGATCGTGATGGGTTTCCTGATCGGGCAGGCGGTGGGCCGCTGGGGCAACTTCATGAACCGGGAGGCCTTCGGCGCGGAGACGACGCTGCCGTGGCGGATGCAGCTGACCACGGTCACGGGGACGCTGGTGGAGGTGCATCCCACGTTCCTGTACGAGAGCCTGTGGAATGTAGTGGGGCTGCTGCTGATCGTCTTTATCGTGGCGAAGGGACGCCGCTTTGACGGTGAGAACACCTGGTTCTACTTCCTGTGGTACGGCATCGGACGGTTCTGGGTCGAGGGGCTGCGGACCGACAGCCTGTACCTGTTCAACTGGACCATCGGCGGCGAGCCCATCCGCGTCAGCCAGGCACTGAGCCTGGTGATGGTGCTGGTGTCGGCGTTTATGCTGCTGTACAACATCAAGCTGCATCCCCACAAGCCGGAGGAGCTGTATGTGAATATCGCCGCGGCGCAGAAGGCGGCAGAGGGCGAAAGCGCGGACGGCAGCGCGGAGTGACGCGATGCAGCTTCGGCGCGGTGTACAGGTCCATTGCAGAACACCATATGCAGCCCGCTTTCGGAACGGGCGGCGCTGTAAAAAAGAACACCCACGGCTGAAGCCGTGGGTGTTTTGTCTGCATCAGTGCCGCCGCGCGGTGAGGTAGTGGTTGTTGTAGTACGTCTCGGACAGGGAGGTGATCACCACGCAGTGCCCGTTGTAGTAGGAGGACGAGGCGTGGATGAACTGGTCGCCGCCGATATAGATGCCCACATGGGAGGCGGTATAGCCGTAGTCCTGGAAGAATACCAGATCGCCGGGCTGCAGATCGCTGCGGGAGACCTCGGTGCCGTAGCTGAGCTGGCTGGTGGCGCCGTGGGGCAGCTTGATACCCACCTGGGCAAAGACATACATGGTGAAGCCGGAGCAGTCGAAGCCGCTGGCAGAGGAACCGCCGTAGACATAGGGCACGCCCAGATACTGCTGGGCGATGGAGACGATGCTGCTGCCGGAGGCGGAGGCGGCCGGCGTTGCCGGGGTCTCGGCAGGTGCTTCGGCGGGAGACCCTTCGGTCGTCGTATTCTCGGCGGGCTTGTCCGCCGTGCCGGTCAGGGCGGAGGTGGGGCAGATCAGCACGTACTGCGAGGCCACATAGCCGCTGATGCCGTTGTAGGTAACGGCGAACCAGCCGCCGGACTCAATGCCGGTGACGGCAATGACCGTGCCCTGAGATACGGTGCCCAGAGAGGTGCTGCCGCTTTTGGCGGCGGTGCGGATGTTCAGCACATCCGCGGTGACACGTCCGGCGCCGTTAAGGCCGGAGGCGGTGTCGTAGCGGGTGACATACTGGGCAGCCACATAGCCGCGCTTGCCGTCGAAGGAGATACGGTACCAGTCACCCTCCTGGGCGGTGAGCTCGATAACGGCGCCCTTGTCCAGGGTCTTGAGGATGTCATAGCCGGTGCCTGCGCCGCTGCGCATACGGACGCCGGTGCCGGAGATCACGCCCAGTGCCTGAACGGCGGTGGAGACAGGCGCCTCGTCGGCCTCGGGCGTCTCCTGGGGCGGTTCTTCCTCGGCGGCCTGTGCGGCAGCAGCCTTGGCGGCGTCCTCGTTGTTGAGCAGGGCATCCTCGGCGGTCTCGCCGCCGGGATGGGCCGTCAGCGCCGCTGCGCCCAGCAGGCCGGAGAACAGTGCTGTCTCGGGAGAGGGCTCAGTGGTGTCGGTGGGCAGGGCGGAGACGGAGGCAACGGTCAGGGGCACGGCGGGGGCGGCGTCGGTCATGCTGGCGGCGGCACCGCCGAAGTTGACCACCGCGTCACCGCCGATGACCAACAGCGTGGCCAGAGCCACTGCCAGTGCGGAAAAAATACGCTTCATGGCTTACAGCTTGCCGGCGAGGGCACGCTCCAGCCAGATGCAGCCCACATCCATGGCGGCATAGAGACTGTCCTTCTCGGATTTCTTGACCACGCGGTCCCGGGACTTGAGGTCCGGGTCGGTCAGCTGAAGCTGGACGGATACACGCTTGGCCACGTCCATGTCCTGCTCCTTGACGGTGTCGAGAATCTGCAGGAGGACGATGTACTTGTCTGCCATGCTGCCGTAGTAGATGAAATTGTCTACGCGGCGCAGGGGGTGGTTCTTATAGACAAGCCCTTCGGGCTTTTTGTTTTCAGCCATGATGATACCTCCGAAAATTTTTGTAACCAAATTGTAACACATTTGGACGGGGCTGTCAACGCAGGCGCGGCAGGAAAAATATGGGACTTTGTGCCGCAAAGGAAAAAGGGGCTGCCGCGCTTCTGCACGGCAGCCCCTTACAGCGGTACGCTTACAGCTCCAGATAGCTCTTCACCAGGACCTGCAGCAGCTCGTCCCGGTCGATCTTGCAGATCAGGGACCGGGCGGAGTTGTGGTTGGTGATGTAGGTAGGATCCTCGGAGAGAATGTAGCCCACGATCTGATTGATGGGATCATAGCCCTTCTCCTTGAGTGATTCGTAGACGGAGGTGAGGATGTGGTGTACCTGCTGCTCCTTATCCTCTGCCGCGTTGAACTTACGGGTAAATTCGTCCATGTGCGCACCGCCTTTCTCATTTTCTCAATATCGCTTTTAGTATACGCTCTTTTCCCGGAACTGTAAAGGGGAAAAAGTGCGCGGTACAGGGGGAAATCTGCGCGGGATCAGCGGCGCAGCTCCGCACCGAAGCGCTTGGCGATCTTGTTGAGCACGCCGGAGGCGACCTCCTCGATCTCGGCGGAGGTCAGGGTCTTATCCTTGGAGCCGATGGCCAGGCGCAGCGTCAGGGACTTCTTGCCTGCCGGGACCTGCTTGCCGCGGTACTCATCTACGAAGGCCGCGCCGTGGAGCAGCTCACTCTTGATGCCACGGACGGTCTGGGCCACGTCCTTCCACTGGACGGAACCATCCACCAGCAGGGAGATGTCGTAGTCGGTCATGGGATACTCAGCCAGGTGGGTGAAGGTGTTGGTGCGGGACTTCAGGGGCACCAGGGAGTCCTGATCCAGCTGGAACAGCATTACGTTCATGTTCTTGATGCCGCAGGCCATGGAGACCTTCTTGGCCAGCAGAGCCAGATCGCCCACCTTTTCCTCGCCGCGGTAGATGTTCAGCCACACCACGTTGTCCGCCCACACGGGCTTCTCCGTCTGGCGAAAGGTCAGCGTCTCCATGTGGACGTAGCGCGCCATCATCTCCACCACGCCCTTGGCCTTGCGGAACAGGGCGGTGATATCCTTGTCGGTGGTGGCGAAGGCGCCCGCCACGTTCTTGCGCTGGGAGGGCAGCTTCTCGCGGGGATCGTAGGGGGAGGTGTAGTTCTCGTCGCGGAACACCTGCGCCGTCTCGAAAATGGAGAACTCGTCGAAGTAGCGCTCGTTCTTCACCACGGCCTTGCACAGGTTGGGCAGCAGGGAGGATCGAATAAAGCGCTCGGCAGGGGACGGCGGCGTGGACAGGGACAGAATGCCCTCCGTGCTCTGCAGCACCGCGTTGACGTAGGATTCCTCCATCCACGGATAGGTGAAGATCTCCTGCATGCCGCAGCGGATGGCCAGATACTCCTTGATGCGCCGTTCCAGATCCTTGTCCAGCTGGTTGATGGCACCGTCGAAGGTGGTGGTGATGGGCTCGGCCTCGAAGTTCTCGTAGCCGTACATCCGGGCGACCTCCTCCATGATATCCGCCTGGATGGACACATCGCCGGTGGAACGCCAGGTGGGGACCACCACATGCATATTGTCGCCGTTGAAGGTGATGCCATAGCCCAGCAGCTCCATTTTGTGCTTGATCTCATCCGGGGACAGGCGCTTGCCCAGCCGGCGCTCCAGCCAGCTGAGCGGCACGTCGATCTCCGCCTGCTTCAGGTGCCGGGGATATTCGTCCACCAGACCGGTGACCTTCATCTCCGGGTACAGCTGGGAGAACAGCTGCATGGACAGATCCAGAGCCTGATCGCAGCGCTCCGGGTCGATGGCCTTTTCGTAGCGGGCGGAGGCCTCGGTGCGGTTGTCGTACCGCAGGGCGGTGCGGCGGATGCCCTTGGCGTCGAAGTTGGCGACCTCCAGGATGACCTTAGAGGTATCCGGCAGGATGGAGTCCTTGGCGCCGCCCATAACGCCCGCCAGACCCACCACGCCGGCGTCGTCTGCGATGACCAAATCGTCGGAGGACAGGGCCAGCTCCTTGCCGTTCAGCAGCAGGAGCTTTTCACCCTCACCGGCGCGGCGGACGATCACGTGGCCGGCGATGTGGTCGGAGTCAAATGCGTGGGTGGGTTGGCCGGTGGCCAGCATAACGTAGTTGGTGATGTCCACCAGCGCGTTGATGGGACGCATGCCCACCTTCCAGATGCGGTTCTGCATCTGATAGGGGGCGGGCTTGACGTTCAGACCCTCGATCTGGGCAGAGAGGTAGCGGGGGCAGCGCTCCGCGTCCTCCACGGTGACGTGGAACCCGGAGGTGTTCTCCACGTTCCGGTCGAAGTGGGGGAACTGCGTCATGGGCAGGTCGTACAGCGCCGCGATCTCGCGGGCGATGCCGTAGTGTCCCCACAGGTCGGGGCGGTTGGTCATGGACTTGTTGTCGATCTCCAGAATGATATCGTTCAGGTCCAGAGCGTCGGCCAAAGGGGTGCCGGCGGGGGCGTCAAAGTCACTGAGGTCCAGAATGTGGGCTTCCTCCTTGGTGGGGAACAGGTCGGCCAGGCCGATCTCCACCGCGCCGCAGATCATGCCGTAGCTGTCCACGCCGCGGAGCTTGCTTTTCTTGATCTCCACCAGGTCGCCCTCGCCGTGCCACTTGCACATGGCGCCGGGCAGGGCCACAGCTACTTTCATGCCCTCGCGGAGATTGCTGCCGCCGCAGACAATGTCCTCCACACGGCCGCCGATATCGGTCTTGCACACCTTCAGCTTGTCGGCGTTGGGGTGCTGCTCGATGGTGTTGATAACGCCCACCACCATGTCGTGGAAGGACGCGCCCAGATCGGTGGCGTCCTCCACCTCCACGGTGGACATGGTCAGGTCGTAGGCCAGCTTTTTCAGGTCGGTGTCAGCCGGCAGCTGGACGTAATCGCGGATCCAATTCAAAGATACTTTCATGTCGTGTACCCTCCCTTATCAGCGGAACTGTTCCAGGAAGCGCAGATCGGCGCTGTGGAACAGACGGACGTCATCCACGCCGTAGCGCATCATTACCAGGCGGTCCAGACCGATGTTGACGTAGAAGCCGGTGTATTCATTGGGGTCCAGGCCGGCGGCCTTCAGCACGTTGGGGTGAGGCGTGCCGCCGGGCATGACCTCGATCCAGCCCACGTGCTTGCACACACTGCAGCCCTTGCCGCCGCAGACCAGGCAGCCCATGTCGATCTCAAAGCCGGGCTCGACGAACGGGAAGAAGCCGGCGCGCATACGGACCGGAACGTCGCGGCCGAAGACCTTGCTGAGGATGCTCTTGATCATCACCTTGCCGGAGGCGAAGGTGAAGTCCTTGTCCACG
>OIZW01001099.1_pt1 | contig 18371 bp, 18 predicted proteins | sample 1588581 | NCBI WGS metagenome assembly OIZW01 (sample SAMN03283266) | human gut metagenome | biome: human-associated habitat; material: feces | host: Homo sapiens | place: USA | collected 2013 | reverse complement strand
GCGCCCAGACTGCTAAACCCTCTGACCAAGAGACAACGGGATATCTATGGCCTACTGGAGATTCCCGTACCTGTTTGTATGGGATAATTCTGGGGAGAGTTTAGGTGGCATATCTGGACGATGTGTGTGGCCCCGCCTGAGGCGGTGGCAGGAGTGGAAATTCAGGAGACCGCTTTGCGCGGCACGGGATATGCCTACTTCTATGAGATGGGCCCTGGGACAGGGACCGATGCTTCAATCCGGGATTTCCACGAAGAGGCCGCCTGTCTGGTGACTCTCTTTCCATTGTGCTTCTTTTCTGCTGGAAAGTCCCCTGCAGGGGTTGCCTCAGGGGCTGTTCCAGACGGTGGAGCTGTGGATTCCAAACGCAAAAGCCGGTCCTGCTCCAAATGATCTTTGGGACAGGACCGGCTGTATTTGGCTTTACTCTTGTAATTCCGCTTGCAGCTTTGGAGCCAGGGCCTCCAGCAGGGGCAGGGCCTGGGACTGGGTCCAGGTCCAGGAGCGGAGCAGCGGCTCCTCCCAGGGCTCCAGGGCGATGGCTCCGTTCTCCCAGTCTACCCGGTAGTGCTCCCGTAGCATGTCTGCCAGGGCAGCCCGGGCTTCCGCTTGAACTTGGGGATCTGGGGCCTCCAAAAGACGGGCAAGCTGTGGGACTGCTCCCTCAGACAGGCCGCCCAGGTGGTCCACATCCACGGTGGTGAGCTGGCCGGATAGGTAAGCGTCCACATTGTACCGGGCGACCTGGGTGTCCACGTCCATCCAACCGGTGAAGCAACCCACTGCCAGCACGGCCAGCACGACAATTTGCATGTAGGGGAACCGGGGCGCCAGAATCCAGATGGCCACGCACACAAGGGCGACGGCAACGCAGACCATGAACACAGAGGTGAGGACCCGGAGCCGTGTCAGTCCGTAGGCGCCAATGTACATGCCCATTTTGGAGGCGGAGCAGACGGCCAGCACCAGGGAAAAGACCAAAATGAACAGGCAAAGGGCTTTGGTTAACCAGGGCGTTTTCGGCTCCCGGCGCACTTGACCGATGGCGATGATCACCATGAGCAGGTTGATGCTGCACAGCGCGCACATCTCGAAAAATCCCCGCCGGGCGTATTCCGCCTGGGTGTATCCTTCCGGGAGAATGCCCCGAAAGGCGCTGAAGAAGTAGGCCAGCTGGGAGAACAGATACAGCAGGTAAACGAAGGACACGGCGCCCAGGAAGGTGTGGAGGGTGACCGGCGGGAACCGGCCCGGTTTGGCGGGGCTGGGCTCCGGATCATCATGAATCAGGGCCACAGGCCGGGCATAGGCCGGCAGGAATAGCATGAGGCCAAAGAGAACGGTGGGGATGAGTTCTGCGGCATTGGCCAGAACAGAACGCCCGATGAGCCCTTCAAACGCGGCATCTGACCGGACGAGCAAGGGGAGGATGATGGCCAGGGCCGGAATGGCCAGAAGCAGGCCCAGCAATACGCCGCCCACCCGCCGCCGCTGGGTTCCTTCCGGGGTCTGCTTTACAAAGAGACCGCGCACAGCGGGGGAGATCTGTGGATAAGGGGCAAGGAACAGGGCCCGTCCCGCCCCATTCAGAGAACGCAGACGGCCGGCGGGATAGAGGGGAGCCCAGACGATTTGACTGAGGCCCAGAAAATAGGCGGTGAGAGCCAGAAGCAGCAGGCAGAATTTTACAAAGCCGTCGCTGCTGCGGGCAAAGGAGGCCACCAGGATCAGGCTGAAGGCCAGGCAGGACAGGGGATACCACCCGAAATGCTTGGATTTGATCAGAAGATACAGGGCTGTGACGGTGAAAATTCCGAAGATTCCCAGAGCGCTGCCCAAGGCCAGGCCACCGTACAGGAGGCTGTTGGCTGTGAAGGCGGCCAGCAGCGCCAGGAGTAGGGCCAGGACGGCCTCCCCGCGGCCTGCAGGCAGGGAAGGAGCCGGGGGGAGCGGCTGGGTGGGAGCTTCTGAGGACGAGGTGTAGGGGTTGTTCTCATAGGGGCTGGATTTCATTGGGATTCCTCCTCGCGGTATTCCAGAATGTCGCCGGGCTGACAGTCCAGAGCTTTACAAATGGCGTCCAGGGTGCTGAAGCGAATGGCCTTGGCTTTCCCGGTTTTCAAAATGGAAAGGTTGGCCTGGGTGATACCCACCTGGGCCGCCAGCTCCTGGGAGCTGATGCGCCGCTGGGCCATCACCACGTTTAAGTTTACATAAATTGCCATATGATGCTCCTAAATGGTGAGGTCATTTTCTTCCCGCAGCCGGGTGGCAGCGTCCATGATGCTTGCCACCACAGCGATTACCAGGCAGAGGAAAGCCATGATTATGGTGACAAACAACAGGGGCGGATACAGCCGGGCGCAGGCCAGACAGATGAGACTCACGGCTGCGCAGTTCCAGATGAGCCGCCGAATGCGCCGGACGTTGTCCTGCAGGAAGACCTCCCCCTGACGGATGCGCAGCATCAGCCGGTCCAGCTCCAGCAGGGCCAGGCCGGTGGGGATGAGGCAGAGGTAGTAGCCGGCCAGAATGACGCGTTGCCCGGCGGAGGAGAGCAGACGGAGCTGCCCGTACCAGCGGACGGCCCTGGGCATTAGGACGGCCAGTACGCCCAGAAGTCCTGCAACGGCTCTGCTGGCCCAGAGGCAGGCGGTGGCGGATCGATATGTTTGCTGCATTCAGAAACCTCCCAGTGGATTGCCTGGCAACCCGGTTTGCACCCATCATATACCGCGGGTTATCGTTTGTCAATAAAAAATTTCCAAAATTCAATAAGCGAGGGGCTGCGTACTCCTGCATGCATCCCAGCTCAAAAACGAAAAAACTCCTTCTGAACGAATTCAGAAGGAGATATTTTCAGGAGAATCAGGCCAGCTTGTTGAGCTTCAGGGTCATGCTGCTCTTTTTCCGGGCAGCGTTGTTCTTGTGAAGAATTCCTTTCTTCACGCCCTGGTCAACGGACTTGACGGCGGCCTTGTAGGCGCTGTCGGCCTGCTCGCGGTTGCCGGAGGCCACAGCGGCTTCGAACTTCTTGACAGCGGTCTTCAGGGCGGACTTGTCGGCCTTGTTCTTCTCATAAGCGGCTTTGGACAACGCGACTCTCTTCTTTGCGGACTTAATGTTGGGCATGGGTTACACCTCCTCCAACGTGTTAGTGTCGAACCGGCCCGGGGCCAGTCTCATGCAGAAATACATTATAGCGGGTTTGGAGACTAAAATCAATAGGATTTTTCAAAAAATTTCCCCCTTTTGGTTAGAATCGGAGGAGACCGGCCAAACTAGAAAAAACAGGAGGTGCAGAAGATGCAGGTGCGGACAGACTTGGCCGAAGAGGCTCAGGCCCTGTGGCGGCAGTCAGCGGGGAAGACCACCCAATTGGAGGGGGTCAAGGCCCGGTCCTGGGAGGAGCATGGCGTTGGGCGCCATCAGGTTCAGATTTTGAATGAGCAGGGAGAGAAGGCCCTGGGCAAGCCCAGGGGGACCTATGAGACCCTGTGGGTGCCGGGAGACGGGCGGCCTACGCCTGAGGCGGCAGAGGCCCTGGGAGAGGCTGTGAGGGACCTTCTGGACCTGCGGGGCGGGGAAAGCGTTCTGGTGGTGGGCTTGGGAAACCGGGCTATGACTCCGGACGCGGTGGGGCCCCTCAGCGCTGGCGGCATCCTGGTGACCCGGCACCTGCGGCAGCAGCTGCCCCAGATTTTTGCGGGAGTACGCCCGGTGAGCGCCCTGGTGCCAGGCGTTTTGGGGACTACCGGCGTGGAGAGCGCGGAAATTGTCCAAAGTGTGGTGGAAGCTACGCGGCCGGACCGGGTCGTGGTGGTGGACGCCCTGGCGGCTGGCAGCGCGGACCGGCTTTGCCGGGTGATTCAGGTGACAGACGCAGGCATTGTCCCCGGCTCCGGCGTGGGCAACAGCCGGGCTGCCTTTTCTGCCGAAACCCTTGGCGTGCCGGTGGTGGCCGTCGGTGCGCCCACGGTGATGGATGCCCGGCAGCCGGGGGAGCAGGAGCCCCTCATGGTGACGCCTCGGGATGTGGATGCCCGGGTGCGCCGTTTGTCAAGCCTAATTTCTGCAGGAATCAACGCCGCCCTCTTTCCGGACTGGAGCTATGACGAAATTGCACAATTTGTCGATTTATGAGGGCTGGGGTTATGTCAAGCAATTTTGCATGTCCAGAGGATGTGCACAGGGCTGTGGAACTGTGGAAAAACCTGTGGAGATTGTGCAAAACTTCATGTTATCCACAGGACAGCGGCGTTCGCCTGATTTTTTTCGGGGAAATTGGGTGCATAAGATTTTGAATATCCACAGCCTGGAGCGAGTATTTCCCAAATTACGTCGCCTCCTGTGGAAAAATCTGCATGGTGAAACTCCTCGGAAAAATTGGAATTTTTCCCTTTTGTGGCTGTCGAAGCCGGTCATTTCCCGGTCCGGATTTATGGAGACAGGCGGATTTTTGTAGGATATAACAAAAATGAAAAAGCCTCTTGACAAAGGTGGGGCTGTGGAAGAGGGGCGTTTCTGCCCCATGTTCGCCGCGGATGCGCTGCCCTGTGTTGCATGCTCCGGGATGTTTACAAAAAATCCTTGGGAAGTTTATATCTTGTTTCCCGTCTGGTCATACTTTTTTCACAAATCGGCCGTATGATGATGACATCAAAAAACCGGCGGGAAAAACCCGGTAAGGAGATGTAACAACATGGAGCAATACGAAAACAACAGTTTGAATAACTGCACCGATAACAACGAATTTCATTCTCAGCAACCTGCAGATGCAGATTTCAAGACTCCCCGGGAGGAGCAGCCTGCTGGCGGGGCGGAAGCCACCTTCTCCCAGAGCCAGCCAGAGGAGTCCGACGTCCGGGCCGAAGAGATAGCCTCCCAGGATGCGGCCCAGCAGTCTGAGACGGGGAACGAGCCCACCGGCGCCTATCACAACGCCGGAGCGGGGCGGAAGGAATCCCCCTTTGCCGACTCCCCCTATGTGATGGGGGAGCAGCCCCGGCAGGAATCCAGACCCACCGGAGATTGGGAGACGGCGTATCACCATGTTAAGACGCCGAAACAGCCGAAGGCCAGGAAGCCCAGGGAGAAGAAATCCCGGAGCGCCGGCCGGATGGTGGCGGCTGCCCTGGCCTGTGCGGTGATCGGCGGCGTGGGAGGCGGCGCTCTCACGGCCCACTTGGTGGACGACCGCTGGGAGAAGACCACGGCGGAGCTGCAATCCAGCTTCCAGAGCCAGCTGGAGGCGCTGGGAAGCGCTAAGACGGGAAACACCGGCAGCAACAATGTGGCGGTCAATCCGGTCTCCAATTCCGGCGCTCTGACCCCTGCTCAGGTGTATGCTCAGAACGTCAACTCTGTAGTTGCCATCACCAACAAGGGCGTCACCACGGGCATGTTTGGTCAGGAGTCCTTCACCGGCACCGGCTCCGGCTTCATCCTGACAGCCGACGGCTATGTGCTTACCAACCACCACGTGATTGACGGGGCCCAGTCCATCACAGTCACCCTGTCCGATGGAACGGAATATACCGCCCAGCTGGTGGGCTCCGACTCTGTGAGCGATGTGGCCCTCCTGAAAATTGACGGCCAGGACCTGCCGGCTGTGAGCATTGGCAATTCCGACGATTTGGAGGTTGGCGACCAGGTGGCGGCCATTGGCAACCCCTTGGGTGAGCTCACTTCCACCCAGACCGTGGGCTATGTCAGCGCCAAGGACCGCTCGGTCAATACCGACGGGACCATCATCAATATGCTCCAGACCGATGCAGCCATCAATTCCGGCAACTCCGGTGGCCCGCTTTTCAATATGAACGGCGAGGTTGTGGGCATTACCACGGCAAAGTACTCCGGCTCCACCTCCTCCGGCGCGTCCATTGAGGGCATTGGCTTTGCCATTCCCATCAACGATGTGATGAAGCTGGTGGACGACCTGATGGAGTATGGATATATCACCGGTCAGGCCTATTTGGGTGTGACCATCAACAGCAAGGATCTGGACGCCTCCACGGCTGCGGCCTATGGCTTGCCAGTGGGCGCCAGAGTGGAAAGCGTGACGGAAGGCTCCTGCGCTCAGAAAGCCGGGCTGCAGGCGGGAGATATCATTACTGCGCTGGGCGACCAGAAGGTTTCCGGCTATTCTGACCTGGTATATGCTCTGCGGAACTTCAGCGCTGGGGACGCCACCACGGTTTCGGTCTACCGCGCCGGCCAGGAGCTGACGCTCCAGATCACCTTTGACGAGAAGACCGCCGATACGGTCACAGGCCCCGTGGTGACGACTGAGCCTACGGAGGCCACCGGCGACGGGGAGCAGCCGTCCCAAGATGAGATTCCGGAATCCGGCTCATATGAGGACTGGTACGATTACTTCTACCGCTTCTTTGGTGGAAACGGCAACTGATCTGTTCCTATCCAACTCAGCCGTTTGACGGCTTTTTGATAGATCGCATACTCTTCTCCTTTCATATTTCTTCCTTTTCGTTTTGTGCCGGGGAGTCCCCAGGGGCTTGACGCTGGGGACTCCGCCAAAGGGCCTACTGCAAAAGCAAATTTCTGCGGTAGGCCCTTTTCATGATGCCTTCGGGCTTGATAGGGAAAAGGGCGCATAAAAATAGGAAAATTGTTCTCTATGGTGCGCCGTGATATGGGGCAGCGGGTGTTGACAAGGAATGCGGCTCTATACTATAATACAATAAATAACAAAAAGGAGAGACGTGGTTGTGAGAGTGTTTCGGGAGCCGTGTTATTTTGCTGAGGCGGTATATCTACTGTATTACTTTGTCAATGAAGTTTCCTACGAGGAGGAGTTTGCCCGGATTTGTAAGTGCTATTGTCGGAAAGCTGACGAGGAGGAGGAGGGAATGATGCGGCGCATCCAGGAGCTGACACGGGTCTCGCGAGTGGTAACGGCTGACCTGGACCGGGAGTCTCCCAAGCTGCGTCATTACTTTGAGAAGCTGCCGGGGCTGGAGAAAAGGCCTGACTGTTGCCTGGCCCAGGTGATGCTGGTGAGCATTCCCCTGGACTGCAGCGACGTGGATGCATTTGCAGCCCAGCTTTTGGAGGCGTACACTTGCATGTTCCAGGAGGGCATCAAAATCAATGACCTGAACGGCATGGGCCTGGTGGTGGAGCGGCAGGATGCTCAGGAGGAGACAGAGTCCCTCATGGTACAGCTGGAGCGTCTGCCATGCAGCATCGAGGGAAGATGGACCATTCTCCGGGCTCTAACGGAGTTTGAAACCCACTTGAAGGAGCTGACAGAGCTGATCCGCCCTGTGGCTGCCCAGTTGCAGACAGAAATGGCGACTCTGTGCGCGATGAATGCAGAGCCTCTGGCCCAGTGGGAGGCCTACTTCCGGGACCACACGGTGGACGACTTTCAAAATGAGATGTTCAACACCACCTTCCTCTTTACAGAGACCAATGTGCCGCATGAGATCTGGCTGGGGGTCTGGAGCTTCAATCCCTTTGGCACTTGGTCTGAGTGGCTGACCCACCAGGGGCAGATGGTCCGCCTGGCCTATTTGGGCGCCAACATCAGCTTCCGCTTTGCCACAAACCGGAAGGTCCATCCCGATGCCGAGGCCATGAGCGGGATGCTCCGGGCCTTAGGAGGCAAGGATAAGCTGGAGATCCTCCGGCGTTGCGCGGAGCAGCCCTGCTCTGCGGCGAAGCTGGCAGCGGAGATGAACGTCAATTCCGGCACTGTCTCCAGGAATCTCTATGGGCTGTTTAAGATGGGCTATCTGGAGACGAGAGGAGACGGAGAGCGGGTGAATTATATCACCCGTTTGGACAACTTGGAGCAGGTGTTTCATTGGGTGGCCGAGTACATCGGAGGGATCGGGTGAGTTGGCTTGGAAATTCCTGCCATTGTCATCCCAATGCTGTAGAACTGCTGCCCTGAAAAATCAGGCCAATCACTTGACAAATGAAAAACGTGTAGTATAATAGAAAATAGAAAGGGCACTACCGGTAGACGGTTTGTCCCCCAAGTTGCTTAAGAAGTAACCGCGAGCTTGGAGGCGTGGCGGTTACTTCTTCTTTTGATTGGCCTGTAAGACCAGGCTAACCACGCCAATGATGACCAAACAAAGCTGAAACACTTCGGATGTACTCATGAGGCAGCCCCCCTTTCTTACGCGGGGGGACAGAGAAGCTCCCCCGGGGATGTGGGGGACAAACCGCCTACCGTTACAGGTAGCGCCCGGCCCCAGAAGGAGCCGCCATGATTTTACAATATTTTGCATAATTTGTCAAATGAAAACATAGTAGAAACCTGCGCCGAAGGGCAGATATATGGACCGGATGCTCCGGAAAGGTTAGGCCAACCACTTGACAAATGGGAAACGTGTAGTATAATAGAAAATAGAAAGGGCGCTACCGGTAGACGGTTTGCCCCCTGTGTTACTAGGAAGTAACCGCGAGCTTGGAGGCGGGGCGGTTACTTCTTCTTTTGATTGGCCTGTAAGACCAGGCTAACCACGCCAATGATGACCAAACAAAGCTGAAACACTTCGGATGTACTCATGAGGCAGCCCCCCTTTCTTACGCGGGGGGACAGAGAAGCTCCCCCGGGGATGTGGGGGACAAACCGCCTACCGTTACAGGTAGCGCCCGGTTCCAAATGGAACCTTCATGATTGTACCATGCTTTGCATAGTTTGTCAAATGAAAGCATAATCAAAGCGGGCAGCCATACGCCGGGAAACAGGAACCCTCCTGCTTCCCGGCGTATGGCTGCCAAGTTGGGTTACGCTTCCCGCACCCGCGTGCCGGTTTCTCCGGCGATGCCGGCCCGGGCTTTTTGCAGCTCGGTGATGAGGGCGGTCCGGCCCGGGGCGGAGCGGGCGAAGCGGACGGCGGCCTCCACCTTGGGCAGCATGGAGCCTGGTGCGAATTCTCCGGCTGCTATGTACGCTTCCGCTTCCTCCGGGGTCAGCTCCGACAGCCAGGCTTCGTCCGGCTGACGGAAGTGGATGGCCACCTGCTCCACGGCGGTGAGGATGATGAGCAGGTCTGCGTCCAGGGACTCAGCCAGAAGCTCGGCGGCAAAATCCTTGTCAATGACGGCTTCTGCCCCATGGAGGCTGCCGTCCTCTGCACGGGATACGGGGATGCCGCCGCCGCCACAGGCCACCACCACCTGCCCGGCCTCCATGAGGGCGCGGATGGTCTCCAGCTCCACGATGGCCTTGGGCCGGGGGGAGGCCACCACCCGGCGATAGCCCCGCCCTGCGTCTTCCATCACGGCGAAGCCCTGGGCGGCCAGAGCTTCGGCCTCTTCCCGGGTCATAAAGGAGCCGATGGGCTTGGTGGGATGCTGAAAGGCCGGGTCTGCCGGGTCCACCTCCACCTGCGTGAGGACTGTAGAGACAGGCTTTGTCAGCTCCCGGGCTTGCAGGGCTTCTCCCAGGGCCCGCTGCAGGTCATAGCCAATGTAGCCCTGGCTCATGGCCACACATACGGGCAGGGGACATAGGGGGTATTTCACCGGGTCCATTTTGGTGAGCTCCGTCATGGCCGATTGAATCATCCCCACCTGGGGGCCGTTGCCGTGGGCGATGACGACCTGGTTCCCGTCAGCGATCAGGTCCACAATGACCTTCGCCGTCTCCCGGACCGCATGATATTGCTCTGTCAGATTCTTGCCCAGGGCGTTGCCACCCAAGGCCACTACAATGCGTTGGGACATGGTAATGCCTGCCTTTCTCAAATGAAAATACCCGGCTAGCCGGGAAACAAAACTCCCCGGACATGGAACACGCTCTATGCCCGGGGGGTTATCCTTACAAGGCCATTGTATCAGGAATATTCAAAAATGCAAGAAAAATTTTCATTCCAAATGTCCATACAGAGCGGACACGGCGAGAAAACAGAAGTACGCACCTGGGATGGGGTCCTATGTAGGGTGCGGCCTCCTGGACGCGCCAGCAGAAGGGGCGCTCCCCCGCCGGCGCGTCTTAGGGCAGCAGCCTTAAGCTGACGGCATTGTCCCATTCCCCCCGGAGCCGCCAAGGAAACAAACCTGACGGAGCCATCCGGCCCACAGGGAAAAACCGACACATGGTTGCTCTGCGAAGTCTTGTGGAGGACCTTGTATTTTTTGGTGGGAGGGGCTATACTGTTTGAAAAACAGCAGGAGGACAAAACAGTGACAAAGCAGGAATTTGAGGCCCTGGTGGCCCGGGGGCCGGTGCTTTTGGATGGGGCCATGGGGTCCAATTTGCTGGAGCGGGGGATGCCCAAGGGCGCCCTGTCGGAGCTGTGGGCGGACCGGCACCCGGAGACGGTGCTGGAGCTGCAGGCGGCCTATGCCGCCGCCGGGAGCCGGATTTTATATGCGCCCACCTTTCAGGCCCAACCGGAGGCCCTGGCCCAGGCCGGGTGGACTGGAGACGTGGGGGCCCTCAACGCCCGGCTGGTGGCTCTGACCCGCCGGGCTGCCGGGGCGGATACCCTGGTGGCGGGGGATCTGGCCACCATGGCCGGATGCCTGGAGTCCTGGAACCCGGAGAATTTCCACCGGATGACAGACCGATACCGGCGACAGATTGGGGGGCTTCTGGAGGGAGGCGCGGACCTTCTGGTGGCGGAGACCCTTCTGTACCCCCAGGAGGCGGAGGCGGTGCTCCTGGCGGCGGAGCTGGAGGGGGGAGACCTCCCTGTCCTCTATAGCTTCACCATGCAGCCAGACGGCGCCCTTTTTTCCGGCCAGGAGGCGGGCCCGGTGCTCCGGGAGCTGGAGGAGGCAGGCGCTGCAGCCGTGGGCTTCAACTGCGTGGCGGCGGGCCCCGCCCTGCCGGCTCTGGTGTCCAAGCTCCGCCGGTATGTCCGGGGCCCTCTGGTGTCCAAGCCCAATGCGGGCAACCCCACCGTCTCCCCGGAGGGCCGGGTGGTGTATCCCATGGGACCGGAGGAGTTTGCCCGGCTCCAGGCGGAGGCCTGCCGCATGGGCGCGGGCCTTCTGGGAGGCTGCTGCGGCACCACCCCCGCCTACCTGTCCGCCCTCCGGGACCGCCTGGCGGCGGAGGGCCTCGCGCCGGCCCACCGGACGTAAGGTTCCCCGTTTGACGTCAATTGGGCGCCGTGGCAATCTTAAGATTCTCTGCTTTTTGTTGAATTCCCACAGGGGAATTGGTATAATGGCCCCATGGACAAACGAATCAGATTCTACGTCAGCCGGAAAAACCCGCTGACCTGGCTGATGGCGCTGTGCATGGTCGCTTCTGCGGTGGTCCGAATTGTGCTGGCCTGTGTGAGAGGAACGGGCAGCAACGGATATGTCTGGGGCCAGGTGGCCCTCCCTGCGGCGGCATGCCTGCTCTTTGCGCTGATCTGCCTCCTGAACGGCCAGGAGCGCTATTTTAAAACGGCCATTCCCGTGTACATGATGGCGCTGTACCTCTGCTTTTACACCCGGATGGCCATGCCGTATCTTGGCAGCTGGTACTTTTTCCTGTACTGCTTTATGTTTTTCACCCTGGCCACGGTGTACGCCCTGGCGGTGGACGGCAGGATTCGCCATTTTTGGGTGTTGCTGCTGATCTATTTGGTCCCCCTGGCCTTCCGGACGGCCAACAACTGGGGGGAGCTGGCCCCTGCTTTTGTGCTGGACTGGGTGCTGTATCTGGCGCCGGACAGCCTGTTCCTGCTGGGCCTCATTCTGGGTGTTTTTGCCACCTGGATTCAGAGCGACGGCAAATACCACGCCACCTGGGGCGACCGCCCCGATGGCCGCCGTCTGCGGACCCTGTACCCCATGGCCCAGATATCTCCGTACATTATGGTGACCCGGAACTCCTCCACCAACTTCTTCTACGACGCCCTGGAGATCTCTGCGGCGGAGCGGTACATCCGCCAGAAGCGGCGGGAGGGGATGACCAACTTTGGCCTCACCCATGTGCTGCTGGCGGCCTACGTCCGCACGGTGGCCAAGTATCCCGGCCTGAACCGGTTTTTGGCAGGTCAGAAGGTGTACTCCCGGGGGGAGGACATCCAGTTCTGCATGACCGCCAAGAAGGAGATGAGCTCCGACGCCCCGGACTCCATCTTCAAGCTCCACCTGTCCCCCAGGGACACGGCCCAGGACGTGTACCGGAAGTTCAACGCCGCCGTGGAGGAGATCAAGGACTCCCCCCTGGACAGTGACTTTGACAACACCGCCCGGGCCCTCACCCTGATTCCCGGGGTGCTCCTGAAGTTCACGGTGTGGCTCCTGCGGACCATGGACTACTTTGGCCTGCTGCCAGGGTTCCTCCTGGAGGTCAGCCCCTTCCATGGCTCCGTGTTTTTCACCTCCATGGGCTCTTTGGGCATCCCTGCCATTTACCACCACCTGTATGATTTCGGCAACCTGCCGGTTTTTGGAGCCTTTGGCTGCAAGCGCCGGACCAATGAGGTCCTGGCCGACGGGACCGTGGTCCAGCGGAAGTACGTGGACCTGAAGTTCTGCCTGGACGAGCGGATTGTGGACGGGTTCTATTATGCCACCGTCTTCAAGTATATGAAGCGCCTGATGCAGCATCCAGACCTCCTGGACCAGCCGCCGGAGGAGGTTGTGCAGGATATCGACTGAATGTTCCGGCGCCCCGCCTACCCCCCGGGGAAGCCAGGGAGCTGCCGCTCCGGCCCGCAGCTTTCGGCTCTCTTGGCCCGAGGGGTACGCCCATGCCCCGAGGGATGGCAATTTCCGGGTAAAATGGATTTTTTACCTGTAAAAATGTTGCATTTCCTCAGGCTTCATGGTATACTAAAGGTCTCAATTGTGCAAATGCACTTCGCAAAGGTGGCTGTGACCGCCTGAAAAACGAAAGGGGAAAATAGAATGTCTCATAAGTATGTCTACCTGTTCACCGAGGGCAACGGCTCCATGCGGGAGTTGCTTGGCGGCAAGGGCGCGAACCTGGCGGAAATGACCAGCCTGGGTATGCCGGTGCCCCAGGGCTTCACCATCTCCACCGAAGCCTGCACCAAATACTATGAGGATGGCCGTTCCATTAACGACGAAATTATGGGCCAGGTTTACGAGGCCCTGGCAAAGATTGAAGCCATCAACGACAAGAAATTTGGCGACCCCCAGAAGCCCCTGCTGGTCTCCGTCCGCTCCGGCGCCCGGGCCTCCATGCCCGGCATGATGGACACCATTTTGAACCTGGGCATGAACGACGAGGTGGCCGCCGGCCTCATCGCAGGCAACCCCACCGACAAGTTCGAGCGCTTTGTCTACGACTCCTACCGCCGGTTCATTCAGATGTTCTCCGACGTGGTGATGGAGCTGTCCAAGAAGCGCTTTGAGGTCATCATCGACGAGGTGAAGGCCGCCAAGGGCGTGAAGGACGACATTGACCTGGACAAGGACGACATGAAGGAGCTGGTGGCCCGCTTCAAGGAATTCTATAAGCAGGAGAAGGGGGAGGAGTTCCCCACCGATCCCAAGGTCCAGATGGTGGAGGCCATCAAGGCCGTCTTCCGCTCCTGGGACAATCCCCGCGCCAACTACTACCGCCGCATGAACGACATCCCCTATTCCTGGGGCACTGCTGTCAACGTCATGCCCATGGTCTTCGGCAACCTGAACGAGAATTCCGGCACCGGCGTGGCCTTCACCCGGAACCCCGCCACCGGTGAGAAGAAGCTCTTCGGCGAGTACCTCATCAACGCCCAGGGCGAGGACGTGGTGGCCGGCATCCGCACCCCCTCCAAGATCGAAAAGCTCCAGGAGGACATGCCCCAGGTGTACGAGCAGTTTGCCGCCATTGCCAACAAGCTGGAAAATCACTACAGGGACATGCAGGACATGGAGTTCACCATTGAAAATGGCAAGCTCTATATGCTTCAGACCCGCAACGGCAAGCGCACCGCCGCCGCCGCCCTGCAGGTGGCCGTGGACCTGGTGGACGAGGGCATGATCACCGAGGAGGAGGCCGTCATGCGGGTGGAGCCCAAGCAGCTGGACGCCCTGCTCCATCCCCAGTTTGACGCCGCCGCCCTGAAGGCCGCCAACGTGGTGGGCAAGGGTCTGGCCGCCTCTCCCGGCGCCGCCTGCGGCCGCGTGGTTTTCTCTGCGGATGACGCCAAGGCCTGGGCCGCCCGGGGCGAGAAGGTCATCCTGGTCCGCCTGGAGACCAGCCCTGAGGACATCGAGGGCATGGCCGCCTCCCAGGGCATCCTCACCGTGCGGGGCGGTATGACCAGCCACGCCGCTGTGGTGGCCCGTGGCATGGGCACCTGCTGCGTCTCCGGCTGCGGCGAAATCGCCGTCCATGAGGAGAACAAGACCTTTACTCTGGCCGGCCGCACCTATCACGAGGGCGACTGGATCTCCATCGACGGCTCCACCGGCAACATCTACGGCGAAGCCGTGGCCACTGTGGAAGCCACCATTTCCGGCAACTTCGGCCGGTTTATGACCTGGGCCGACGCCGCCCGCCAGCTGAAGGTCCGCACCAACGCCGATACCCCCCGGGATACCGCCCAGGCTGTGAAGTTCGGCGCAGAGGGCATCGGCCTGTGCCGGACCGAGCACATGTTCTTCGAGGCCACCCGGATCAAGGCCATGCGGGAAATGATCGTGGCCAAGACCGTGGAGGCCCGGAAGGCCGCCCTGGCTAAGATCCTGCCCTATCAGCAGGGGGACTTTGAGGCCATGTACAAGGAGCTGGAGGGCCGTCCCATGACCGTCCGCTTCCTGGATCCCCCCCTCCACGAGTTCCTGCCCACGAAGGAGGAGGACATCGTGGAAATCGCCAAGGAGCTGGACATCTCCGTGGAGGAGCTGAAGGACGTCATCGCCTCCCTCCATGAGTTCAACCCCATGATGGGCCACCGTGGCTGCCGCCTGGCCGTGACCTATCCCGAGATTGCGGAAATGCAGACCACCGCCGTCATCACTGCCGCCCTCAATGTGATGAAGGAGCATCCCGAGTACCACATCGTCCCCGAGATCATGATTCCCCTGGTGGGCGAGGTCAAGGAACTGAAGTACGTGAAGGACGTGGTGGTGCAGACTGCCGACAAGCTCATCGCCGAGGCCGGCTCCGACATGCACTACAAGGTAGGCACCATGATTGAGATCCCCCGGGCTGCCCTCACCGCTGATGAGATCGCCCAGGAGGCCGAGTTCTTCTCCTTCGGCACCAACGACCTGACCCAGATGACCTTCGGCTTCAGCCGGGACGATGCCGGCAAGTTCCTGGATGCCTACTACGACAAGAAGATCTACGAGTTTGATCCCTTTGCCCATCTGGACCAGCACGGCGTGGGCCGCCTGGTGGAGATGGCTGTGAAGCTGGGCCGCGAGACCCGCCCGGACATCAAGCTGGGCATCTGCGGCGAGCATGGCGGCGACCCCGCCTCTGTGGAGTTCTGCCACAAGGTGGGCCTGGAGTATGTCTCCTGCAGCCCCTTCCGCGTTCCCATTGCCCGCCTGGCCGCCGCCCAGGCCGCCATCAAGAATCCCCGCAAGTAACTCTTCCGCCCCTCCATGGCCTCCATGGAGGGGCGCCTGCGTCCTCCCCGGCAAATCTCCCGCATCCCCGTGAAAAACCTGACATTCCCCTCAGGAGGCCCCCATGTGGACTGTTTACATCCTCCAGTGCCGGGACGGCACCCTCTACACCGGCATCACCGATAACCTCCCCCGCCGCCTGGCCGCCCACAACGCAGGCCGGGGGGCCAAGTATACCCGGGGCCGCACCCCGGTGGTCCCGGTGTACCAGGAGCTCTGCCCCGACCGCTCCGCCGCTCTCCGCCGGGAGCGGGCCATCAAATCCCTCTCCCGCCCCCAAAAGCTGGCCCTCTGCCGCCGCAACCAGCCGCCCCCCCGACCATCCCCCGAGGCATAGGCGTATGCTCCAGGCTCATGGTGCAAATTTTTCCGAGTCGTGCAAAGCCGCTGCAGAGGCGCACAGTGTGCGCCCGCCAGGAAAAGCCCCCGAATCCCCCCAATTTCCCGGCGGTTCCCCTTCCCTTGGGGGTACAAAACCGCCGTACAGGATGTTTTGCTTCCCATACGGCGGTATCTGATGATTTGCCAAACAAATCGCTGTGTGTCCCGGTGCGGGCCAAGGTCAGCACCAGCACATCCTCCTCCATGCGGTAGGCCAAAAGCCAATCCGGCTGAATATGACATTCTCTGTGCCCCACCCAATCGCCGGTGAGGCTATGGTCTTTGTTTCTTTCCGGCAAGGTTTCGCCCCTGGACAGCGCCCGGATGATGTGGTCCAGCAGGTCCATATCCATGTGGCGCTTCATGGCCAGCTTATCGTCTTTTTTAAATTGTGCCGTCCAGACGATTTCCCGGTTCATCGCTTCAGCTCCCGCAAGGCTTCCTCCACATCGGAATAGCGCTTCACGCTGGGATCTCGTGAGATGCGTTCTGCCTCCAGCAGGGCGGCGATGGTTTCCTTATTGGGTTGTTCCAGCTTGACCTCGAAGGGAAAACCGCCGGCGCGAAGTGACTGGCGGAGGAAAACGTGGATCGCAGTGGTCAGATTCATACCCAATTCGCCGTACCGTGCTTCACATTGTTTTTTGATGTCGCTGTCCATGGGGACGCTGAAATTTGTTGTGGTTGCCATTGGCTTCACTCCCTTTGCATGTTGCTGCACTTATAGTTAGTATATATGGTTTGCAACGCAAGATCAACCAAATGGCCGCAAAATTCACAAATTGGGGGAGGCCAAGCTTCCCGTGATGCCCACCCTTCCCCGGAACATGGCCTCCACGTCCCAGCCTGCGGCTGCCCCCTAGGATTCCTGCTGGGCCGCATAATGGGCCTCCAGCCGCCGGATCTGCTCCGGGGTGAGGCCGTACAGGGCCCCGTAGAGGCTGAAATCTCCCGCCTGGGCCAGGAGGGCGGCCATGGCCTTCTGGTTTTGCGCCGCCTGGCTGTCCTGGTCCTTGCGGAGCTGGTAGCGCTCCATGATCTGCTCATAGTCGCTCTCCAGCTGGGCCTGCTCCAGCTGCTGGGCCAGGTCCCGGGCCAGAGCCTGACGCTTCCGGGCCAGCTCCGCCGTGGCGGAATCCCGGGTATTGGCAATGGCGGTCAGGTCCCCCCGGAGCTGGTTGTCCATGGCCAGCAGCGCCTGGCTCTGGGCGCCGGAGGTGAGCCCCTGGGCGGTCTGAATCTCGTTCCAGGCTGCCCGGTCCTGCTTGGCCTCCACTGTGCGCCGGGTGGCTGCCTCCCGGGCCTGCTGTGCCGCTCCCTGCTCCAGCTCCGCCAAATCCGCCAAGCTCTGGTCGTAGGACGACTGGAGCTGCTTTTTCTTTCCCGCCAGCTTTTTTCCAGCGGCTTCCTCTAAAAGCTTCTCAAAATCCATATCATGTTCCCTCCTTCTTAAAATGCGCCATATGGCATGGAAATGGCCTCCCACCGTCCCGGCGTCTGGGCCTGCAGCTCCGCCAGATGCAGGGCGTACTGGCGCTGGAACCAAAGGCTCAGGTCCGAATCCTCCCCGGCCAGGAGATGGGCCGCCAGGGCGTAGGGCAGCACCCCCCGGGCCAGGGCATCGTCCACCGGGACCGCCTGAGAGAAGGCTGTGAGGGGCGGACAGGGAGGCCGCCCCGGCCCCTCCGGCCCCGTGTCCGAGAAGGGCCGCAGGGCCGGCAGTATCCCGTTCAACACCGAAAGCGCCCGGGTCCGGTACACCGCCACCTCCCGTCCCGCCGCCGCCCCGGTGGCGTCATTCTGCTGATCCATCAGGTGGATTGCCATGGTAAAGATTTCCTCTGCTGTCGTCATAAAAAACACTCCTTTTTCAGTTCCCCTTTCATCCGGGAAACCGCATTGAAAACCGCCCGCTCCTGTGATAAAATAACCCTCAAGTTCGCGACATTGACCCATGTGTCCGCCTGCCGGCAGGCAGTGGGAATTTGCCAAAAATGTACATCCAACATCCCACCCACGCAGGGGCCGATGCCCCCATTGGCCCCCGATTTTTCGTTCCTCCGCAGGGAGCGCGTGGATTGCAATCCATGGAAAGGACATACCCCATGACAGACCTCCTTCTGGTAGAAGACGACCCCGCCATTGTCACCGCCCTGTCTGATTTTTTGAAGCGGGAGGGCTTCGCCGTCACCGCCGCCTCCGGCCAGACGGAGGCCCTCCGGCTTCTGGAGGGCCGCCGGTTCCACCTGGCCCTGCTGGATGTGACGTTGCCCGATGGCAGCGGCTTTGCCCTCTGCGCCGCCATTAAGGCCCAATATCACATGCCCGTGATGTTCCTCACCGCCCTGGCCGATGAAAGCAGCACCGTAGCCGGCCTGGAGCTGGGGGGCGACGACTACATCGCCAAGCCCTTCCGCCCCCGGGAGCTGGTGAGCCGGATTCGGAACGTGCTCCGCCGGTACGGCGGCGGG
>OIZW01001098.1_pt1 | contig 18381 bp, 17 predicted proteins | sample 1588581 | NCBI WGS metagenome assembly OIZW01 (sample SAMN03283266) | human gut metagenome | biome: human-associated habitat; material: feces | host: Homo sapiens | place: USA | collected 2013 | reverse complement strand
TCGGTAGAAGACCGTGATGCAGCCAGAAAAGATATAGAAGAGGTTCCGGGAATCGAGATTACCGGTGCGCTTCCGATGAATCTGGAGATTAATGCTGCAGGCGTCAATAAAGGAAAGGCAATGATCGAACTTGGGAAAGTTCTTGGTATTTCAAGAGAAGAGATCATGGCATTCGGAGATGGAAATAATGATCTGAAGATGTTAAAAGAAGTCGGAACAGGTGTAGCAATGGAGAATGCCATTCCATCGCTGAAAGAAGCAGCAGATTATGTGACACTGTCCAATGATGAAGAAGGCGTTGCGAAATTTATAGAAAAATATGTGCTGGATTAAGGAAAGGAGCGCAACATGTTAGATGTTATTAAGGTAATTATTTTGGGAATTGTGGAGGGAATCACGGAATGGCTTCCGGTCAGCAGTACTGGACATCTTATTCTGGTAGGAAATGTATTAAAGCCGAGTATGAGTGATGCATTTATGGAAATGTTCGATGTAGTGATCCAGCTGGGTGCGATCATGGCGGTTGTCGTATTGTACTTCCATAAATTGAATCCCTTTTCACCGAGAAAAAGTCATAAACAGAAGATGCTGACATGGCAGATGTGGATCAAAGTACTGATCGGCTCAGTACCTGCAGGAATAGTTGGAATATTGTTTAACGATATTCTGGATGAGATCTTTTACAAACCATTACCGGTAGCGATCATGCTGATCGTTTATGGTGTATTATTCATCGTCGTTGAGAAGCATAACGCAGGGAAGAAACCTTCTGTTACAAAGATTTCACAGCTCAGCGTCCAGATGCTGTTGTGGATTGGATTCTTCCAGATGCTTGCACTGATTCCGGGAACATCCAGATCAGGAGCTACGATTGTCGGAGCACTGCTGATAGGTGTATCAAGGGAAGTGGCAGCAGAATTTACATTTTTCCTGGCGATTCCCGCAATGTTTGGTGCCAGTCTTTTGAAACTGATCAAGTTTGGTTTCCATTTTACAGGTGCAGAGTTCGGTCTTCTGATGCTTGGATGTATCGTATCATTTGGTCTGTCGGTTATTGCGATCAAGTTCCTGATGGGGTATATCAAGCAGCATGATTTCAAAGTGTTCGGATATTACCGTATCGTATTGGGGGCACTGATCATTCTTTGGACGATCATTCAGACTGTAATTGCATAGAAATGTATAAGAAAACGAGTGGATGTTTCACGATTATGTGGAATTATCCACTTGTTTTTTGATTAAAACATGATAGAATATTAAATATATATGTATTTTTATACACATATTGAAAAGAATGGAGGAAAAAGATTATGAAGTTAAAAAAAGTTATCAGTGTCATGCTGGTTGGTGCATGCGTATTCTCTATGGCAGCATGTGGTTCTAAAAAAGAAGAAGCAAAAAAAATCGAAAGCGAAGATGATCTGAAAGATGCAAAGATCGGTGTGCAGACAGGTACAACAGGTGATATCTACTGCTCTGATGATTTCGGTGATGATCATGTGGAACGTTTTAATAAAGGTGCAGATGCAGTTCAGGCACTTGTAAAAGGTAAGATTGACGCAGTTGTTATTGATAACGAGCCTGCAAAAGCATTTGTAGATGCAAATGACGGACTGAAGATCCTCGAGACACCTTATGTAGAAGAAGATTATGCAATGTGCTTCAAAAAAGGCAACACAGAGCTGGAAGATAAATTCAACGCAGCGATCAAAGAACTGAAAGAAGACGGAACATTTGACAAAATCATCGGATATTATATCGATGGAACAGAAGATAAAGGATATGAGTCTCCGGCAGATGCTGACCGTTCCAATGGTAAACTTGTAATGGCAACAAATGCTGCATTTGAGCCATATGAATATTATGAAGATAACAAGATTGTTGGTGTTGATGTAGACTTTGCACAGGCAATCGCAGATAAACTTGGTATGGAACTTACTGTAAATGATATGGAATTTGACTCAATCATTGCAGCAGTTGACAGCGGAAAAGCAGATTTTGGTGCGGCTGGTATGACTGTTACAAAGGAAAGAGAGAAACAGGTAGATTTTTCTGATTCCTATTACACAGGAAAACAGATGATCATCGTTAAGAAATAATCCAGAAGAGTAGGATGAGAACATGCAGGAATTGAAAAGTAGTTTTATTTCGAATTTTATAGAAGATAACCGCTGGAGATATATTACAGATGGTCTGAAGATCACTTTGTTGGTTACAGTATTTGCAGTATTGATTGGTGTAGTACTTGGATTCTTGATCGCAATTGTCCGTACAACACATGATAAGACCGGTAAATTAAAGATTCTGAACGCAATCTGTAAAGTATATCTGACTGTGATTCGTGGAACTCCGGTTGTTGTACAGCTGATGATCATTTACTTTATCATATTCGGAAGTGTGGACATCAGCAAAGTACTGGTCGCGATCATTGCATTTGGTATTAACTCAGGTGCATATGTTGCGGAGATTTTCCGTTCCGGTATCATGTCAATCGATAACGGACAGTTTGAAGCGGGACGAAGCCTGGGATTCAATTATGCTCAGACAATGATGTACATCATTATGCCGCAGGCATTCAAGAATGTACTTCCGACACTTTGTAATGAATTCATTTCTTTATTGAAAGAGACTTCTGTATCCGGTTATATTGCGTTACAGGATCTGACGAAGGGCGGGGACATTATCCGGAGCCGTACATATGATGCATTCATGCCGCTAATCGCCGTTGCGCTGATCTATCTGGCAATGGTAATGATCTTTACCAAGCTTGTCAGCTTACTGGAGAGGAGGTTGAGAAACAGTGACCACTAAGAATGGTGATGTGCTGATCAAAGTAGAAGGTCTGCACAAGATATACGGAGATTTTCATGCGCTGAATGGAATTAATGAAGAGATTCACAAGGGAGAAGTGGTCGTTGTCGTAGGACCATCCGGTTCTGGTAAGTCAACGTTCCTGCGTTCTCTGAATCTTCTTGAGGTTCCGGATCAGGGACATATCTATTTTGAAGGCGTGGATATTACAGATAAACATGTGGATATCAATAAGCACCGTCAGAAGATGGGAATGGTGTTCCAGCATTTTAATTTATTCCCGCACAAGACGATCAAGGAAAATATCACGCTTGCTCCGATCAAGCTTCTCGGAAAGAGCAAGGAAGAGGCAGATAAAAGAGCAATGGAACTTCTGGAAAGAGTAGGACTTGCCGAGAAGGCGGATTCTTACCCATCCCAGTTATCCGGAGGTCAGAAGCAGAGAATCGCGATCGTGCGTTCCCTGGCAATGGATCCAGATGTGATCCTGTTCGATGAACCGACATCGGCTCTTGACCCGGAGATGGTAGGAGAAGTTCTGGAGTTGATGAAACAGCTCGCAAGAGAAGGTATGACGATGGTTGTGGTAACACACGAGATGGGATTTGCCAAGGAGGTTGGTTCCAGGGTTATCTTTATAGATTCCGGACAGATCAAAGAGCAGGCAAAACCAGATGAATTCTTCGACAATCCAAAGGATCTGCGGTTGCAGGAATTTTTATCAAAGATTTTATAATACAGAATGGAAAAAAAGGAAATATATCATGTAAATGCTTTCTCCCGCTGTGCGGTAAGAAAGATATTACATGATATGTTTCCTTTTTTATTTCAAACTATATTTTGCAACAACTGTCCCGTTCGATCAGATGGTGGGGAACGATGATCTTGGTTGCGGGGAGATCTGGATTTTCTATGTGGTTGATGATCTGGGAGGCAGCTTCACTTCCAAGCTGACCGGCTCCGATGTCAATTGAAGTTAATTGCGGGGAGGTCAGTCTTGCAAACAGAGAGTTGTTGAAAGATATGATGGACAGATCTTCCGGGATGGATAGATGAGTTTCCAGGCAGACTCGTTCTAAAGAGACGGCGAGGATATCATCACTGACCAGAATTGCTGTCGGTCGGTCTTCCTGGAGCAGAAGTCCGCGTATGGCTTCTTCATTATTCTCTGATGCATTCTTTACTTCCGCACAGTATTCCGGACGGACAGGAAGCTGATGGCTTGCGAGTGCAAGCTGGTAACCGGCCTTACGGTCGGCGGAGAAGATCAGGGAACTGTCGGAACCGAGATAGGCGATCCGGCGGTGCCCGAGCTGGTACAGATATTCGGTTGCTTCCCGGCCGGCAAGCAGATTGTCATTGTCAATATAGATCGTCTGATTGGTGTACTGTGTTGCTTTTCCGATAAGAATATATAAAAGACCTTCGTTAAAGAGGTAATCGATAACAGGGTCTTCTTTCTTGGAATACAGTACGATGAAACCGTCTACTTTGCCGCTTCGGGACATAGAGCGGACTGCTTCAAGGATCTCAGCTTCATCCTGGCCGGTTACAATTGTCGTCATATACTGTCTGCCGTTACAGTAATGGCTGATTCCCTGGACTGCCTCCAGATAGAAGGAGTTCTCGTAGACTTCTTTGGCAGAAGCAGGGAGAATGATGCCGATCGTACGTGAATTCTGTGAAGCGAGATTGCTTGCCTGAAAATTCGGTTCATATCCAAGTTCTATCATAGCTTTTCTGACACGTTCTTTTGTCTCTTCACTGATAGAGGGATTATTTTTGCAGGTTCTGGATACGGTGGAAGGGGAAACACCTGCCAGCGCAGCCACATCTTTAATTGTTACGGTCATGTAAGTAACCTCCGTTAGAGTTATATTTTCGTAGCTTTTGTATTTTTCTTATATTTTACAGCAAATAAATCAATAATGCAATTGAATTGCGGAAATACAATGCAAACGTGTGCATTGGTATATAGAAGAATTGCACAAAAAAGGTAAGATCAAATTGTTGAAAAGGTAGAATTACATTTTATAAACGAAAATACATTGAAAATCATGCAAAATCTGACTATAATTAACGCAAACGGTTGCATAAATAAATGTAATAAGAAAACATGAGGAGGTTTCGTTGGGAACGAGAATAAGGGTAAAAATATACCACAAGTAATTGTAGTGAAAGAACTTAAGAAACGCGGTATCTATTATGAATGGACCTGGATCAGCGCCAAGACCGGCTATGGAAAATACGATGAAGGAATGGCGTTGCTCAGTAAGAAACCAATCGCACGGGTACAGCAGTTTCTGACCAGTAAGACGGATGATTATGAGAACTGGAAGACGAGACGTATCCTCGGCATACAGCCGGAAGGAAGCAGTGACTGGTTCTTTACCGTTCATATGGGATGGTGGAATGATGAGGAAGAACCATTTGTTGATCAGTGGAAATGTATACAGGAGACATTGAAAGATCCAAAATACCGGGAAGGAACTATCTGGCTGATGGGAGATTTTAACAGTCAGGATGATGTCCGCGGGGAAGGTTATGATCTGGTTCTTAAGAGCGGCTGGATTACATATTCTGTAATACGCAGGCAGATGTCCGCACTTCGAACGTTATCTGTAACGGAAAGAATGCACCGGTCGTATCGGATCATTACGGAGTTATGATAACGGTATAACAGATCAGTTTATAATGAAAGAAAATCAAAACAATAAGAAAAGAAGAGGGAAAGAAAGATGAGCGAGAGAGCAGCAGGCATACTCATGCCGATCAGCAGCCTTCCATCGGAATACGGAATCGGCTTTTTTTCAAAGAGTGCATATGAATTTGTGGACTGGCTAAAAAAAGCAGGACAGAGTTACTGGCAGATTCTGCCGCTTGGTCCTACAAGCTACGGAGATTCTCCGTATCAGTCGTTTTCAACATTTGCGGGCAATCCATATTTCATCAGTCTGGAGACACTGGTGGAAGAAGGCGTTCTGACAAAAGCAGAATGTGAAGCTGTAGACTGGGGAAAAGTAAAAGGGAGTATTGATTATAAAAAGATTTACGAAGGACGTTATCCGCTTCTTCGAAAAGCTTACGAAAGAAGTAATGTACATGAGAATGCAGCGTATCAGCAGTTCGTAAAAGAGAACAGCTGGTGGCTGTCAGATTATGCATTATTCATGGCAGTAAAAGACAGATTTGACGGTGTGGAATGGAAACTGTGGGCAGATGATATCAAGCTGCGTTGGGGACCTGCGATGGATTATTACCGTGAAGAACTGTATTTCGATATCGAATTCCATCAGTATATGCAGTTCAAGTTCTATGAACAGTGGATGCAGTTAAAAACCTATGCGAACAAAAAAGGCATTCAGATCATCGGTGATATCCCGATCTATGTTGCAATGGACAGCGCAGATACCTGGGCACATCCGGAATTGTTCCAGTTAGATGAGGAAAATGTACCGGTTGCTGTTGCAGGATGTCCGCCGGATGGATTCTCCGCAACCGGACAGTTATGGGGAAATCCACTCTACCGCTGGGGATATCATAAAGAAACAGGATATCAGTGGTGGATATCTCGTCTGGCATATGTGTTCCGCCTGTACGATGTGGTAAGAATCGATCATTTCCGTGGATTTGATGAGTATTTCTCTATTCCATACGAGGCAGAGACGGCGGTAGACGGACACTGGGAAAAAGGACCGGGCATGGATCTGTTCTGGAAAGTACGAGAAGCACTGGGTGAAAAACCGGTTATCGCAGAAGACCTTGGATATGTTACGGACAGTGTACGTGAGTTGGTAAGGGACAGCGGATTCCCGGGTATGAAGGTTCTGGAATTTGCGTTTGACTCGAGAGATTCGGGATGTGCGAATGACTATCTGCCACACAACTATCCGGTGAACAGTGTTGCTTATACAGGAACACATGACAATGAGACACTTGCTGGCTGGTGGGGAAGCATCAGTAAGGATGAGCAGAAGCTGACCCGCGAGTATCTCTGTGATACTTACACACCGGAAGCAGAACTGAATAAGTCGTTGATCAGCCTGATTATGAGAAGTGCCGCAAAATGGTGCGTGATCCCGATGCAGGATTACCTGGGTCTTGATAACAAGTGCCGTATGAATACACCGTCAACGGTCGGAACGAACTGGAAATGGAGAATCCGCAAGAATCAATTATCTGTGAAATTACAGAAAGAGATCTATACAGTGACATTGCGTTACGGAAGAATGAACTGGATGGAAGAAGTTGAAGAAGCAGCGGACAGAGAAGAATAGAGAGTATCCTGTCTGGGAGCGGAAATAAAAAGGGCAGATATCTGTATAATGATATCTGCCCTTTGCTATTCGTATACTTTCATAGGTTCTCTTCAAATTAGATAGGAAGTTCAAGATAAATATCTTTTCCTTCTTTGATAGAGATGACTACTTTACCATGTTTAATTGTAGTAACAGCACCCTGAACACTTGCAACAGGTGCGGCTTCGGCAGGAGCTTCCTCTTCAGCAGGAGCTTCTTCTGCTGCTAAATCGTCATCTGATTTGAATCCTTCTACGTTATCTGCTGTCAGTGGACAGAGGGAATCACTTGTTTTTGTTAATTTTGCCCCAAGAACCTGTCCGATCTTCAGACATCCGTCAAGATTTAAAAGACCTGAATCTACTAATTCATCGAAGATTGCAGGATCCTCTAAGTTTGCCGGTTCAATTGTAATTCCGCCTTCTGCTCTACAGCATAATACGGCAGGATCATTTGCATGCGCTTTCGCTGTTTCAGCTGTAATTGACATACCGAATACCTCCTAAATATTCATATTTATTTTCTATGAATAGTATAGACTTTTCTAATTAAATTTTCCAATTGCTTTTTCCGATGAAAGACAACTGGAATAGATAATCTCTATAGAACAAAGAAATAAGAATCAGCTTAAAAAGTATATAGAATCTTTCTATAAGTATATGAGAATAACCAATTGGAAATATAAAGGAAACAGGAATATAATAATATCAAACGATAATATTGTTAGTGGCAGGGATCAGCCACATTCCCTTCTCTTAAAGCCCTTTTCCTGAGGATGTCGATATCGGGACGACATTTCCAGGAAAAGGGCTTTGACGTTGTATAGAATGATAAGTTATAATGAATCATATGTTCGAGAAAGTAAAATAAATGGGGAAGCAATAGAAAATGAAAAATACAGAAAAAAAAGATGAAGACCTTGTTAAGATTGTACAACCGCTGGTGGACTGGTATCGCGAGAATAAAAGAGATCTTCCGTGGCGCCATAACCCGGACGCATACCGGGTGTGGATATCCGAGATTATGCTGCAGCAGACAAGGGTGGAAGCTGTAAAAGGATATTACGACCGCTTTTTAAAAGCACTTCCGACAGTGAAGGATCTCGCAGAAGCAGAAGAGGATAAACTCCTGAAGCTATGGGAAGGTCTTGGATATTATAACCGTGTCAGGAATATGCAGAAGGCAGCACAGCAGATCATGGTTGATCATGAAGGCATATTTCCGGATACTTATGAAGAAATTCTGCAATTGAAAGGAATCGGCAATTATACAGCGGGGGCCATCAGTGCATTTGCCTACGGAATCCCGAAGCCGGCAGTGGATGGTAACGTACTCCGGGTGATTTCCAGAATCACCGGAAGCTATGAAGATATTATGAAGCAGAGTGTCCGTAAGAAGATTGAAAACGCACTGGAACAGGTCATACCATCTGATGCTGCCAGTGATTTCAATCAGGGACTGATCGAGTTGGGAGCAATCGTGTGTGTGCCGAACGGAGAACCGAAATGTGAGTTATGTCCGGTAAAAGAGTATTGTATTGCATGTACAGAGAATCTGACGGCAGAGATACCGGTAAAGAAAAAGGCGAAAGCCAGAAAGATCGAAGAAAGAACGATTCTGATATTCAAAGACGGTAAGCGGATTGCAATTCGGAAGCGCCCGGCGAAAGGTTTGCTTGCAGGACTGTATGAATTTCCGAATGTGGAAGGTAAGCTTTCGATGGACGAAGTTACGGAGTACAGCAAGACGATCGGTCTGATGCCGGTCCGTGTGCAGGAACTTCCGGAAGCAAAGCATATCTTCAGTCATATCGAATGGCATATGACAGGATATGAGGTGATCGTAGATGAGCTGGAGAAGACGAATGAGAAAGGATTTCTGTTTATTCATCCGGAGGAGATCAGGAAGGAGTATTCGATTCCGTCGGCGTTTGAAAAGTATACAGGGTATGCGGGGATTGAACGGTAGTGATCGGAAAAACAATGGAAATTAAAAAGATGCAGATAACTGTCAGTTATATAACAGTTACCTGCATCTTTCTATATGATTCATAATTATTCATATTACGTCGGCTGCTGAGAAAGCTTCGGTGCCGTCTTATCCGCTGTCACATACACGAATGGATAAATAATACATGCCATCGTAACCGCTGCGATCACGTCCGTCACGGAATGCTGTTTTAAGAACATTGTGGACAGGATAATGAGCGTTGCCAGAATATAGGCACTGATCTGGATCCATCTGTGCTTTTTCAGATCATTACTATGTGAGATGGCAATGCCTGCACCGATAGAGTTGAATACATGGATGCTTGGAAGCACGTTCGTCGGTGTATCTGTTTTATACAGGACTTTTACCATATCGGTAAACACATTGTCTCGTGGAAATACAGTTGGTCTTAAATTTAATGCATTTGGAAAGACCGTACATATGATCAGGAAGATTGTCATACCTGAAAATAAAAAAGCACATAGTCTGTAAAATCCCCATTTATCCTTAATCAGGAAATAAGCCACAGTCACAGCAATGAATATGAACCACAACAAATAAGGGATAATAAAATATTCAATAAACGGAATATGATTATCAATTGGAGAGTGTATCATATAATGTCGTACATCTGTGCGCTTTTCAAGGTAAACAAACCATGGCATATAGATCAGAAAGTATGATAATACCCATGCATGACGGTACTTCTTCAAAAAACTCTTTGCTTTATCAATGGCTTTCATATGAACTACCCCTTTTTAAGCCTTTGTTATTATCTTATCTCGTTTCAAAGCGCATTATAACATGAAAAAAATGAATCAACAATAATGTTCATGGAATATTAACAAAATTAATAATACATTTTCTTTTTCTCAAATATCTGCATGTCGTAAGAAAGTGTTCCTTTCTTTAACGCATCTGGTGTACGAAGTGTCCATACAGCAATCGGAAGATGCAGAATGTGCTTTAAAAACCATACTTCAAATCTCGGAAGGTCTGCGAGTTTATACGAGATAAAATCAGGACGTCCGAGTACATTGCCGAGCAGATGTTTTACAATAAAAGACAGTATCCATGGTTCCGGAAGATTGTCTGCAGTCAGATTGGAAGAAAGCTGACCTCTCAGGACATGTGGCGCATGGCGGCGGAACCACCAGATGCCAAGTGTGTTAAAGGACTGCACCATATAAGGACCGTTATAGTTTTTCAGGGCTTCCAATGTCTTTTCGCAGATACTGAGAGAAGAATTCGGAATCTTAAGTTCGATCAGAAGCGGCACCTGCCCGTCTACCAGAGAAAGTACCTCAGAAAAAAGAGGAATGGTTTCAGTGGTATCCTGTAACCGGCAGCGCTGCAGTTCTTTTGACGGAAGTACCTCAACTGCTTCCGGGCGTCCGCAGATACGTGACAGATCATCATCGTGAAATACGACAAGTTTTCCGTCGGTTGACAGATGTACATCCAGTTCAATTCCGTATCCGTGTGAGATTGCAGCCCGGAAAGAAGAAAGGGAATTTTCCGGAATTCCCTTTTCAATACAGTGGTATCCGCGGTGTGCGAACATAGTATGGAGAAATGGGCGGATCTGTTGTTTGTGGGACAGCCTCGGCCAGATCAGATAAAAGTAGAATGCTGTGAAAAATATAATAATTCCGGCAATTAGTAAACGCATAAAATAACCTCCCTGTGTACAGAATTATTTACAAGGCGTAATAATACGTAACTTCTCTTTTTCCAGATGTACATGGATGTCAGACTGCAGAAAGACCGGCTCGCCGTCAGTATGTACAGGCAGTGCGCGGTCACTGGTGATCGTGACTTCTGTGCAGGTGTCCAGAGTGATTCCACGGAAACGGGTATGCCATCCTTTGAATGCTGTCGGAAGCAGGCAGAGAACCTTAAGCCGTGTCAGTTCTGAGACAGTAATGATATCCAGTCTGTCATCGGTCCCGCTGGCGGCAGGACAGAAGTTGAATCCGCCGCCTTCATATTTCAGATTCATAACTGCTGTAAAATAGACTTTGTGATAGGTTTTTGTTTCACCGGTTTCGGTTGTGACAGTCATTGTGACCGGCTTTAATGTAAGCAGTTTATGAAGTGCAACACCGAGATAGGTAAGTTTCCCAAGTTTCAGACGGTTCAGAAAAGCTTTGAGCGGCGTGACCATTACCTGATGGCAGACTGCGGCATCAAAGCCGATACCGGTACTTACGGCAAAACGCCGGTGTTTATTTTCATAATCCAGGACACCGACATTCATGGCGGTGTAATGCGAAGGAGAAAGAATCTGTTCCAGAGCACTGTGGATGTCCGTCGGAAGTCCCAGACCTCTGGCAAAGTCATTTCCTGAACCAAGCGGGATATATCCCAGTGTTACTTTGTCTAGATATCTGATCCCATCGATTACTTCGTTTAAAGTACCATCTCCTCCGAGGACAACAATCGTATGAGGAGCACCGTCGGAAGTCAGATCATGCACCAGGCGGGTAGCATGATGCTGATATTTCGTAAATAAAACATTATATGCGATTTCTTTTTCCAGCAAAATTTTTTCAATCTGTTTCCAGAGAAGAATCCCTCTGCCGGATCTGGCGTTGGGATTGGCAATAAACGTGTACATACCGTATTCATCCTTTGCAAATTCATAGATTTCAAAATGATCAGAACAATCCGTTCAGATAAGTAGTAAGGGATCGGCGCATATTGCCCTCAAAATCAGCATCGCCGCTCTTTAAACACCACTCAAATACATTTCCGATTACGATCATACGGATGTCGGTTGTGATATCCTCCAGATCAGCAGGAGGGGAAATGATTCCGGCATCAATTACGCGTTTCAGATAATCGTGAACGGTGATGATCGGATATGGTCTTTCCGTACGGATCAAAGGGTTCAGGGATTGATTCTTAGGTGTATAGTAATTGGCCATAAATTCAACTCCGAGCTCTTCGCAGTAGTGAACATAATTCAAGTAAACCGAGATGATTGCCTCTTTTGTCCCGGCAGCACTGGATGGAAGATCAAGAAGATTAGGATCCATACTCGGCTGTTCTTCAATATAATAAGAAAGAAGATCATCTTTTGTCTTGAAATGATGATAAAAACTTCCATTGGAGACACCGGCTTCTTCGCAGATATTCTTGATCGACAGCTGCTCATAACCCTGCTTTTGCAGGATCCGTTTGGCTGCCTGAAAGATCTTGGCACGCGTTTCCCTGGATTTGAGTTGTTGTTTTGAGAGTCCTTGTATTTCCTGATTCATAAGTAAAAGCCCCTTTAAGTATTTCTGTTTTTCTGATAAGTTCAAGTAGTTTCAGTATAACATAGAGAAAATACATTTTCAAGAAAACAGAGTGAACTCTGTATTATAGACGCCATTGCATACAGTGGGGAATTCAGTTATAATTATCCGCGTAATAAAGAAGTACAAATTCTTTGAATACGGCAAGAAAGGGAAAGACAAAACATATGGATATTAATCAGGTGATTACCGGGGAACTTGGAGTCAAAAGATGGCAGGTCGATGCGGCGGTAAAATTAATCGATGAAGGCAATACGATCCCGTTTATCGCAAGATATAGAAAAGAAGTCACGGGAACATTGGACGATGTTCAGCTGCGAACATTGTATGAGAGACTGGTATATCTGCGCAATCTGGAAGAAAAGAAAGAACAGGTTCTGTCAAGTATAGAGGAACAGGGAAAACTCACCGGAGAATTAAAAAAGCAGATTCTGGCAGCAGAGACGATGGTTGTGGTAGAAGATCTCTACCGTCCGTATCGTCCAAAACGCCGGACACGTGCCATGATCGCAAAGGAAAAAGGACTGGAGCCGCTTGCAGCAGTCATCACGCTTCAAAAAGCAGATAAACCGGTAGAAGTGTATGCAGAAGAATATGTGAATCCGGAAAAAGAAGTGAATTCTGTAAAAGAAGCAATTGATGGAGCAAAGGATATCATTGCCGAGTCAGTATCGGATGAAGCAGATTACAGAAGCTGGATCCGCAAGGCAACTATACAGCATGGGAAAGTAATCTCACAGGCAAAAGATGAAAAAGCGGAGTCCGTATACGAGATGTACTATGATTTCGAAGAGCCGGTGACAAAACTTGCCGGGCACAGAGTGCTTGCACTGAACCGTGGAGAAAAAGAAAAGTTTCTTACGGTGAAGATTGAGGCACCGCAGGACGACATCTTAAGATATCTGGAAAAGAAGATGCTCCACAGTGATAATCCGCATACCACACCGATCTTAAAGGAGGCGGCAGAGGACAGCTATAAGCGTCTCATTGCGCCGGCTATTGAACGTGAGATCCGAAGTGATCTGACCGAGAAGGCAGAAGACGGGGCGATCAGCGTATTTAAGAAGAACCTGCATCAGCTCCTGATGCAGCCTCCGATCGTGGGACAGACTGTACTTGGCTGGGATCCTGCATTCCGTACCGGATGTAAACTTGCAGTTGTAGATCCGACCGGTAAAGTGATCGGAACGACAGTGATCTATCCGACAGCGCCGACGACACCGAAGAAGATCCAGGCCTCCAAAGACCTGCTGAAGAAGATTATTGCAAAATATAACATTACACTGATCTCCGTAGGAAATGGTACTGCATCCAGAGAGTCAGAACAGTTTATCGTAGAATTGTTAAAAGAGATCCCACAGAAAGTGCAGTATGTAATCGTAAATGAAGCAGGAGCTTCCGTATATTCTGCAAGTAAGCTCGCATCAGAAGAATTTCCGAAATTTGATGTGGGACAGAGAAGTGCGACGTCTATCGCAAGAAGACTGCAGGATCCACTGGCAGAACTTGTAAAGATCGATCCGAAATCCATCGGTGTCGGACAGTATCAGCATGATATGAATCAGAAGAAATTAAGCGAAGCTTTATCCGGTGTTGTAGAAGACTGTGTAAATAAAGTCGGCGTTGACCTGAATACGGCGTCTGCACCGTTACTTTCTTATATTTCAGGTGTTTCCGGTGTGATTGCCAGAAATATCGTGGCATTCAGAGAAGAAAATGGAAGATTTACAGACAGAAAACAGCTTCTGAAGGTTGCAAAGCTTGGACCAAAAGCGTTCGAACAGTGTGCCGGATTCATGAGAATCCAGAACGGTACGAATCCGTTAGACGGAACCAGTGTACATCCGGAGTCCTATGAAGCTGCGGAAAAACTTCTGAAGAAACAGGGATTTTCACTGGAAGATATCAGCGGAGGAAAGCTTACCGGACTTTCCCTTACGATCAAAGACTATGCAAGACTTGCAAAAGAACTGGAGATTGGAGAGATCACCCTCCGGGATATTGTGAAAGAACTGGAAAAACCGGGACGTGACCCGCGTGACGAGATGCCGAGACCAATCTTAAGAACGGATGTCTTAGATATGAAAGACTTAAAGGAAGGCATGATCCTGAAAGGAACCGTAAGAAATGTCATTGACTTTGGTGTGTTTGTAGATATTGGAGTGCACCAGGATGGACTGGTGCACATTTCCGAGATCACGGATAAGAAATTTATCAAGCATCCGCTGGAAGTGGTAAGTGTTGGCGATATCGTGGATGTAAAAGTGATGAGCGTGGATCTTAAGAAGAAGCGGATCCAGCTTACGATGAAAGGAATTTCATAATCCGGGAAAGAAAGTACGGAGAGAGGATGGAGCACATGAAAAAAAGTTGGGAAAAAATAATCAAAACCATTCTGGGAGTTCTGGTCGGCAATCTTGTATTGTCGTTTGCTGTGGCAGCGTTTATCGTGCCGAATGGGATCATTATGGGAGGTGCGACTGGTATCGGTCTTACGATCAGCCATTATTTTCAGGTAAACCTATCGATGATTATTTTGGCGATCAATGCGGTGCTGTTCGTTCTCGGTGCAGTATTTTTGGGAAAGAAGTTTGCATTGACAACGATCATCAGTTCCTTTATTTATCCAATATTCCTGTCGATGGCACAGTCCATTCCGGGAATAGACAAAGTGACGGAGAATAATGCTATGCTTGCGGCATTATATGGAGGGGTTCTCCTTGGAATCGGTATCGGACTGGTGGTAAGAGTAGGTGCTTCTACCGGTGGAACCGATATACTGGCACTTGTGTTACACAAATGGTTTCATGTCCCGGTAGCGGTATTCTTGTATATCGTAGATTTTTCGGTGCTGGGATTTCAGATGCTGTTTTCAGATTCGGAACAGATACTGTATGGTATTTTGAATTTGTTTTTAAGTACGGTTGTGCTGAACCGGGTGATGCTTCTTGGGAAGTCACAGATCCAGTTATTTGTAATTTCGGACAAATACAGAGAAATCCGTCAGAAAGTCTTAACGGATATTGATGCCGGAGTGACGATGGTAGACATCGAGACCGGTTATGGAGAGCAGAAGCAGCAGGGCGTATTATGTGTTATCCACAGCAGAAAGCTGTATTCGGTAAAAGAGGCGATTCAGGAGATCGATCCGAAAGCATTTATCACGATCACGCAGATCAATGAGGTAAGAGGACGCGGATTTACAATGGAAAAGCTGCGTTACGACGAATTGAATCATACGAAAAACTAGACTTTACAGGTATTGTGAGTTAGAATGTTAACAAAGATTGAAGGAAGGACGAGGTATCATTTATGGAGAAATATACTGGCAAATCAATATTTAAAGGAATTGCAATTGGAAAAATATTGTTCTACCAGAAGGGAGAACAGCCTGTAAAACGTGTGAAAATAGAGGATACTGCAGAACAGATCAAACGTTACGAGGATGCACGTGCAAAGGCAGCAGAGCAGTTACAGGGACTGTATGAAAAAGCGTTAAAAGAAGTCGGCGAAGCAAACGCAGCTGTATTTGAAGTACACCAGATGATGCTGGAGGATGATGATTATATCGATTCTGTTGTAAATATCATCGAGACACAGCAGGTAAACGCAGAATTTGCCGTTGCTACAACAGGAGATAACTTTGCGAAGATGTTTGCAGAGATGGAAGATGATTATTTCAAAGCAAGAGCAGCAGATGTAAAAGATATCTCGGAACGTATGGTAAATATCTTAAGTGGGAACGAAAGCGGTGGAGCCCTCGGTGATGAACCTGTGATCGTTGTGGCAGAAGATCTTGCACCAAGTGAGACGGTCCAGATGGACAAGGAGAAGCTCCTTGCATTCGTAACCAGACTTGGATCTGCAAATTCACATACAGCAATCCTTGCAAGAACGATGAACATCCCGGCACTGATCGAAGTTGATATTAAAGAAGAGTGGAGCGGGAAGATGGCGGTTGTAGACGGTTACACAGGAACATTCTACATTGATCCGGATGAAGAAACTTTAAAGAAAATGCAGGAAAAGAAAGAAGAAGACATCAAAGCAAGAGAACTTCTTCAGGAATTAAAAGGAAAAGAAGATATAACGGTAGACGGAAAACATATCAAATTATATGCAAATATCGGCGGTGTAAAAGATGTTACAAGTGTACTGGCCAATGATGCGGCCGGAATCGGTCTGTTCAGAAGTGAATTCTTATATCTGGAAGCGGATAATTATCCGGATGAAGAAGCACAGTTTCAGGCATACAAGACAGTAGCCGAGAACATGGCAGGTAAGAAGGTAATTGTACGTACACTGGATATCGGTGCGGACAAGCAGGTGGATTATTTCAACCTTGATCATGAAGAAAATCCGGCCATGGGATACCGTGCGATCCGTATCTGTCTGGACAGAAGAGATATCTTCCGTACACAGCTGCGGGCACTTCTTCGTGCAAGCGCATATGGTAACATTGGAATTATGTATCCAATGATCATTTCTGTGGATGAAGTGAAAGAGATCAAGAAGATCGTAGAGTCTATCAAAGCAGAACTGACAGAAAAAGGAATCGAGTACGGTGAAGTTGAACAGGGTATTATGATCGAGACACCGGCAGCAGTGATGATCAGTGATCTTCTGGCAGAGGAAGTTGACTTCTTCAGTATCGGAACAAACGACCTGACTCAGTATACACTGGCAATTGACAGACAGAACAGCAAACTTGACAACATTTATGATTCACATCATCCGGCAGTGCTCCGCATGATTCAGAAGACGATCGAAAACGGACACAAAGCAGGATGCTGGGTTGGTATCTGCGGAGAACTTGGAGCAGATATGACTCTGACAGAGACATTCCTTAAGATGGGAATCGATGAATTGTCTGTATCTCCGACATTTGTTCTTCCAATCAGAAAACTGATCCGTGAAATGAGCACAAAATAATGGTTGCATAGACGGATATGCCGTACTATAATATAGGACGAAAGAAGATTCTTCGGGGCAGGGTGTGATTCCCAACCGGCGGTAAAGTCCGCGAACTGGTCATTTGAAGAATTTCTGGTCAGAGATATCTGGACAGATGTTATCAATGTGATGATCAGCCGATCTGGTGAGATTCCGGAACCGACAGTAAAGTCTGGATGAGAGAAGGATGATATGATATTTACAGAATTATCAGAATGATATGATTGCCCCGTTGCCCTTTTGGGTGACGGGGTTTTTGTCTGCAATGTGAATATCGTATGGTTCAAAATAAGAAGTTTCTTCCTTTAGAATATAATTCAATTTAAAGGAGAAAGAAAGATGAGTACAAAAGTAATGACAAGACAAAATGAAAAAAACAGAAATAAAATCAGGACAATGGCACAGATTGGTATGTTGTCGGCAATCGCAACAGTATTGATGTTGTTCGAAATTCCGCTTCCGTTCGCCCCGTCCTTCTATGAGATAGATTTCAGCGAAGTACCGATCCTGATCGGAAGCTTTGCGATGGGGCCACTCGCCGGAGCGGCAATAGAACTTATCAAGATCTTACTGAACTTTGCAATCAACGGAACTATGACAGCGGGAGTCGGAGAAATCGCAAACTTCCTGATCGGCTGTTCACTGGTTGTGCCGGCCGCATTGATCTACCATAAGAAACATACCAGAACCGGAGCAGTAGCCGGAATGGCAGCGGGAACCGTATTCATGACAGTAGTCGGATGTTTCCTGAATGCCTTCGTATTACTACCGGCATATGCCAAAGCATTCGGTATGCCGATCGACGGCCTGGTTGGAATGGGAACTGCCGTAAACAAACATATCACAGACCTTAAGACTTTCGTGATACTGGCAGTCGGACCATTCAATCTGCTGAAAGGTATACTGGTATCTTTGATCGTGTTCCTGGTTTATAAAAAAATCAGTCCGATATTGAAGATGAATGCGTAATTTGGGATTTGATTCAGGAAGGCTGTGGATACCCGAACCGGAATAAAGCTTGGAAAGGT
>OIZW01001080.1_pt1 | contig 18597 bp, 16 predicted proteins | sample 1588581 | NCBI WGS metagenome assembly OIZW01 (sample SAMN03283266) | human gut metagenome | biome: human-associated habitat; material: feces | host: Homo sapiens | place: USA | collected 2013 | reverse complement strand
TGCGCGAAACGCGCCTTTTGCGGCGTATGTTTTCTTATGCCAGGCGGCCTAAAGGCGGTGCTCTTTTTTTGCTGGCGGATCCCGTCATTTTGATGCAAATGACCCGCCGCTTCAGCCGATGCTGTAAGTATATTCACCAAAATCACATATTCTGCGAATAAATATTCAATTTTGCCTTGACATTCCCGGACTGTGGTGGTAAATTATGCAACATCAACGAGAGAGATGCACCGGACGGCGGCAAGCCCATCCCCGGAAAACGCACACCGGAAAGGCGGTACGATCCATGAAAAATCACCACAGCAAAGGAGTTGGCACGATGGCACTGCCGCGACGACGACAGGCGCACCGCCTGCACCGCGCGGCATGAGCTCTCCCGACCACATACATTTTATACATGAATAAATATTCACCATATACGGAAGGATATACGACCATGAAAAAGTTTGTTTCTTTGCTTCTGGCGCTGATGATGGCGCTTTCTCTGGTAGCCTGCGGCAGCAAGGCTGATACGACGACCGACGACAAGACCGACGACGACACCGTGACCGAGCCGGCCAACGCGCTGGAAAAGATCAAGGCCGATGGCGTGCTGACCGTGGCCCTCAGCCCCGACTTCTCCCCCATGGAGTTTGTGGACTCCTCCAAAACCGGTCAGGACCAGTATGTGGGCTTTGACATCACGCTGGCCAAGTACATCGCCGAGAACCTGGGCGTGGAGCTGGCCATCGAGCCTATGGGCTTCGACGCCAGCCAGACCGCCGTGTACACCGGCTCCGTCCCCATGAGCATCTCCGGCTACTCCTGGACGGAGGACAGAGCCCAGAACTATGAGCTCAGCGATTACTACTACGCCGGTGAAAATGAGACGAGACAGGCCCTGCTCATCAAGAAGGAGAACGCGGATAAGTACACCTCCCCCGAGGATCTGGCCGGTCAGGACGTGGGCGCGCAGAACGCCTCCCTGCAGATGCAGCTGGTGACGGAGCAGCTGACGGGTGCCAATCCCATCGCTATCGGCGACATCACCGTGGGCGTCATGGAGCTCAAGAGCGGCAACATCGAGGCGCTGGCCGTGGCCTACGGCAACGCGGAGATGATCGTGGACGCCAACCCCGATTTGGTCATCTGCACCTGGGAATTCAACGTGAAGGCCGAGTATTCCGCCAACGTTATCATGATGCAGAAGGGTGAGACGGAGTTGCTGGACGCGGTGAACGCTATTCTGGCACAGGCCAAGGAGGCCAACCTCTACGACGGCTGGTACAAGGACGCCGTAGAGCTGGGCAAGAGCGAGAACGCACAGGAGCTGACACTGAACTGACACGGATATACACCGCGGCGGGTACGAAAGCCGTACCCGCCGTCGTATACACAGTAAAAGGAAATCACCATGAAATTCATTGACTTTGAAAAGCTGGCCGCGCTGTTCCTGAAATACTGGGACAAGTTCCTGATCGACGGCGTGTCGTACACGCTGGCGCTGGCCGCCATCACCGTGGCCTTCGGCGCGGTGTTCGCCTCTGTGCTGGCACTGATGAAGATGTCGAAGATACCGCCGCTGCGGTGGCTGTCCACCATCTACATCGAGATCATCCGCGGCACGCCCATGCTGCTGCAGCTGTATTTCTTCTATTTCGGCCTGCCCATGCTGATCCCGGCGTTGAACAAGCAGAAGTTCCTCTGCATCGCCATCGCCCTGATCTGCAACAGCGCGGCCTACGTGTCCGAAGTCATCCGTTCCGGCATCCAGGCGGTGGATCCGGGGCAGAAGGAGGCGGCGCTGAGCCTTGGCTTCAGCGAGAGCAAGGCCATGTGGTTCGTGGTGGTGCCCCAGGCGGTGAAGAACATCCTGCCCGCCCTGGGCAACGAGTTTATCATGATCATCAAGGACACGTCCCTGGGCTCCACGTTCTTCATCGGCGACCTGATGACCCAGTACCTGGTGGTCAAGGGCGCCACATACCTGCCCATCGAGCCGCTGGTGATCGTGGGCGTCATCTACTTCATTATGACGTTCGTGCTCAGCAAGGTGTTCGGCCACTTTGAAAGAAAAATGAAGAAGGCCGACCGGAACAACGGCTATGGGCGCAAGCGGAAGCAGCAGCGGGAGGTGCATATCTGATGGCACAGACGCTTATCCAGGTCAAGGACCTGAAGAAATACTACAACGGCGGCGACGTCAAGGCGCTGGACGGCGTCACGGTGGACGTGTACAAGGGCGACGTCATCGCGGTGATCGGGCCCTCCGGCGGCGGCAAGAGCACATTCCTGCGGAGCCTGAACCTGCTGGAAACGCCCACCTCCGGCTCCATCATCTTCGACGGGGTGGACATCACCGGCAAAAAGGTGGACCTCCCCCTCCATCGGCAGAAAATGGGCATGGTGTTCCAGCACTTCAATCTGTTCCCCAACAAAACGGTGCTGGAGAATCTGACCATGGCGCCCATCAAGATCAAAAAAGTCCCCAAGTCGGAGGCCGAGCAGAAGGCCATGGCGCTGCTCCAGCGCGTGGGCCTGGCGGACCGGGCCAACGATTACCCCGCCCAGCTGTCCGGCGGGCAGAAGCAGCGTGTGGCCATCGTCCGGGCCCTGGCCATGGAGCCGGAGGTCATGCTGTTCGACGAGCCCACCAGTGCCCTGGACCCGGAGATGGTGGGCGAGGTGCTGGAGGTCATGCAGGAGCTGGCCCAGTCCGGCATGACCATGGTGGTGGTCACCCACGAGATGGGCTTCGCCAAAGAGGTAGGCAGCCGCGTGCTGTTCATGGATGCCGGCAGGATCGCCGAGCAGGGCACCCCCGCCGATGTTTTCGATCACCCCCAGAGCCCTCGCCTTCAGGATTTCCTGAAGAAGGTGCTGTGAAAAAGGAGCAGACAATGAACGATGCAAAAAAGGCGGCGCTGGCCGCCATTGACAAGAAGAAGGAACTGGTGGCAGAGGTGGCGGACGCCATCTGGGACTATGCCGAGCTGTCCATGCAGGAGGTAAAGTCCGCCGCCCTGTTCGTCAAGGTGCTGAAGGCTGAGGGCTTTCAGGTGGAGGAAGGCATATGCGGCATCCCCACCGCCTTCTCCGCCTCCTTCGGCAGTGGTGGGCCGGTCATTGGCCTGCTGGCGGAGTACGATGCGCTGTCCGGCCTTTCGCAGGCGGCGGGCAGCACCGCGTACCACGAGCTGGTGAAGGGCGGCAGCGGCCACGGCTGCGGCCACAATCTGCTGGGCGCGGGGGCCATGGCCGCCGCCATCGGCCTGAAGCACTATCTGACCCAGACCGGAAAAAGCGGCACCGTCATCCTGTACGGCTGCCCCGGCGAGGAGGGCGTGGCGTCCAAGGCCTATATGGCTCGAGAGGGCCTGTGGTACGGCCTTGACGCGGCGCTGACGTGGCACCCCGGCGACAGCAGCGAGGTGACTACCGGCTCCACCAACTCCTGCATCCAGATGATCTACACGTTCCACGGGCTGGCGTCCCAGGCATCCACCGCGCCGGAGCGGGGCCGCAGCGCGCTGGACGCGGTAGAGCTGATGAATGTGGGCGTGCAGTTCCTGCGGGAGCATATGCCCCGCGACGCCCGGGTGCACTACTCTATTCTGGACGCAGGCGGCGTAAGCCCCAACGTGGTGCAGCACCAGGCCAGCGTCCTGTACATGATCCGTTCCAACTTCGTCAAGGACTGCATGGCCCTGCACCAGCGGGTGGACAAGATCGCGCAGGGCGCGGCGCTGATGACGGACACCACCATCGAGCGCCGCTTCGTGGACGGCCTGTCTGACACCGTGTGCAACCACGCGCTGGAGAAGGTGCTGTACGACAACTTCTCCCAGCTGGGCGTACCGCCCTGCACGGCGGAGGAGCACGCTTTCATGGAGGCACTGTCCGCCACCTACGAGAGGCGTGACGTCCCCGGCGGCGTGGGCGCGGAGAACGATCCCGCCTTCGCCGAAAAGGTGAAGGCCATGCAGACCGGCCACTTCAACGACTTCCTGATGCCGCTGTATCAGGGTCCCGCCTTCAACGCCGGCTCCACCGACGTGGGCGATGTCAGCTATCAGTGCCCCACGGCACAGATCCATGTGGCGGTGTGGCCCAACCACGTCCCCTGCCACAGCTGGCAGGTGGTGTCCTGCAACAAGACGCCCATGGCCCATAAGGCCACCGTGCACGCCGGCAAGGTGCTATGCGCCGCCGCCATCGATCTGCTGGAGCAGCCCGCACTGCTGGAGGCCGCCAAGGCCGAGTTCGGGCAGCGGACGGCGGGCGGGTACACCTGCCCCATCCCGGCGGACGCCGTGCCGGCGCCCCTGGAGCTGTAAAGAAAGAACACCCCCGACCTGCCGGTCAGGGGTGTTCTCTTACAGATGCAGCTCCTTCAGCCGCCGGAAGCTGCGGCTTGCCAGCAGCAGGCCCAGCGCCGCCAGCACCAGCGCCGCCGCGCCCAGCACCCAGGTCAGCGTGTCCGTCAGCCCTCGGCTGCACAGCCAGGAGAACAGCCGGTAGGCGCCCATGACCAGCAGTATGCCCGCCAGCAGCAGCGCCACCAGCACGGTGGAATTCTCGCAGTTGTCTATCTTCTTCATGGCGTCCTCCCCTGCGCCGGAACGGTCCCGGCGCTTCCGTCCACCATCATACCATCCGCCGCACAGCCCGTCAAGGGCAGAGAGCCGGGGGCTGTCCGTGAGGGCAGTCCCCGGCTTCGCGTTTACGCCAGCAGGGCGCGGTCGTTGTCGTATTCCTGGCCGCTGACCTTGCTGAACAGTGCCAACAGGTCCGGCACCGTCAGCCGGGCCTTCTCCTCGCCGGAGATATCCAGCACGATCCGCCCGTTGTGCAGCATCAGCAGGCGGTTGCCGTAGTGGATAGCGTCGCGCATATTGTGGGTGATCATCAGTGTGGTCAGGTGGTTCTCCCGGACCAGGCGGTCCGTGATATCCATGACCCGCTGGGCCGTCTGGGGATCCAGGGCAGCGGTGTGCTCGTCCAGCAGCAGCAGCTTGGGCTTCTGCAGGGTGGCCATCAGCAGCGTCAGCGCCTGACGCTGTCCGCCGGAGAGGGTGCCCACCTTGGTGGTCAGGCGATCCTCCAGACCCAGACCCAGCTCCCGCAGGCGGCGGCGATAGTCCTCGCGCTCGCCGCGGCGGATGCCGGGACGCAGGGTGTGATGCCGGCCGCGGCGCTCCGCCAGAGCCAGGTTCTCCTCGATCTCCATGCCGGCGGAGGTACCCATCATGGGGTCCTGGTATACGCGGCCCAGGTAGCGGGCGCGCTTGTACTCCGGCAGAGAGGAGACGTTGACGCCGTCCAGCTCGATGCTGCCCTCGTCGGGCTGCCAGGTGCCGCAGATGGCGTTCTGCATGGTGCTCTTTCCGGCGCCGTTGCCGCCGATGACGGTGACGAAATCCCCGTCCCGCAGCGTCAGGCTCAGGTGGTCCAGCGCCACGCGCTCGTCCACGGTGCCGCTGTTGAAGGTCTTGGTGATGTTATTCATTTTCAGCATGGCCGCTGTCTCCTTTCTTACTGCGGGAATGGGCTTTCAGTTGTGCTTTGACGTGGGGCGCACCCAGAAACACGGCCACCACCACGGCGGAAAACATTTTCAGAAGGTCGGTGTCGAAGCCGGCGAAGATGATGACCTGGTACACGATGTAGTAGATCACCGCACCCAGTATCACACCGCCCAGCTGCACGGCCATGCGGCCGCCCCGGCGGCGGCCTTGGCGGTCGTCAGCCGCCGTGTGATGTTCTTTTTCATGGTGTGGTTCCTCCTGATGGGTGTTTTTGAAAATTTGGCTGCAAAAAAGCCGCCCTGTGGATCTGTGATCCATAGGGCGGCTTTGATGTCAGTGCGTCTCCGTGGGAGAACGTCCTCATTTCATCAGCAGCATTTCCGGGCATCACAAATCACTCTTACTTTATCCGCATAGGTAAAGTAAAAGCTAAATGCGTATGCCTTGTACAGCTGCTTCATCATGTGTGGCGTTCTCCTTTCCCGAAGTTTTCTGTCAGATATCACAACAACAAGTCACCGTCAACCGTCATATCCGCCAAAAATATTTGCCAGGAATAAACACTCCGCCACGCGCTTTCGCGCTTTAAAGTTCGGATGTGCCCGGTGTTCCGGCAAATATCCGGCACTTTCCGCCGTCATTTTCCGCTGGGCATATCGCCCAGAGTGCAGCCGTCCTCTGTCAGCAGCGTCAACCCGGCAGGGCGCTCCGCCAGCAGATACTCCAGCACACCGCGGCTGACGTCATCCATCTCCCCGGCGCGGCGGATGTGCACCGCCAGCGGCTGCCGCGCCGCCAGACCGGTGAGCCACCGGATAAACGCCTGGGCCACTGCCGCCGGCGCGGCCGTGACCTCGCCCTCCACACCGGCACACGCCGCCGCAGCGGGCTGTATAGCCCCCAGCACCCGCAGCAGCGCCCGGTCGCCCGATGGCACGTCGTATCCGATAGCGTCCAGCAGCTTCCCCACCGTGTCCGCCATCCAGAAGCAGGGCACCGCCCGGAGGCAGTAGGTCTGCACATGCAGGCCCGGCGCATCGGTCCGCGCCGTCGCAGGCTCCTCGGGCGCGGCGGGCGCGGCCTTCAGCTCCGCGTATTTCTGCGTGATGGCGCTGCCGGGATAGATCTCCAGGTTGGAGGCCAGCCGGTTGCGGAACTCATTGAAAAACCGGATAGCACGGCTGCGGTCGCCGCCGCGCTCATACAGCGTCATCAGCCGCAGGGCCAGCTGCTCGTTGTAGGGCTCGTATTCCATGACCCGTTCCAGAATGCCCACGGCCTCCGGCAGCATATCCCGCTGCTCATACAGCTCCGCCGCCTTCATCAGCAGCCGGTTCTTCCGCTTTTCATAATAGATGCGCTGGCTGAGGATCAGCTCATTCAGGTCCTCGCAGTGGTTGAAATAATACCCCTCCAGCAGCTCGCCGCCGAAGGCGTCACACGCCCGCTTCAGCTCGTCCGCCGACCGGGTCTCCGGGTCGATCTCGTCGATGGTCTGCAGATCGCAGATATAGTCGTATGCCCGGTCGATGCAGCAGTACTCCCGGTCCAGCTTGATGAGCGACCGCCCGCACTCGCCGGTATCGGTGCTCTTTTTGATCTTCCACAGGGTATAGCGCAGGTTGTATTTGGCAGCGCTGACGGCGCTGTCCGGCCAGAGGTAGGCCGCCAGCTTCTCCCGCGCGTAGTATTCCCCGCCCCGCAGGAACAGAATACACAGCAGGGCGCACCCCTTGTTGCCCAGCTCCGGGGTGATGTCCGTGCCGTCGCAGATGACCTGGGGCTTGCCAAACAGTCTGATCTGAAGCATGGCCGTCACCTCACTGCCGGCTGTGCAGCACCGACCCGGACTTGATGGTCACGGTCACGTCGGTCTGCTCCAGCTGCTCTGCGGGCACGGCGCGGATGTCGCGGTCCAGCACCACGATATCCGCCAGGTATCCCGGCGCCAGCTTTCCCTTGCGCTTGTCCTCAAACAGCGCGTAGGCGCCGTTGACGGTGTACATCTCGATGGCCTGCTCCACGGACACGGCGCACTGGGGCACGGCGCGGTTCACCGCCGCGTGGATGCCCAGCATGGGCCGCGGCTCCGTCACGTCGCTGTCCGACCCGCCGCACACCACCGCGCCGGCGGCGAACATGGCGGCAAAGTCGTTGGAGCGCAGATAGCGCTCGCCCACCCGGCGCTCGTACATACCGCCCTTGCCGCCCCACAGATAGGCGTAGGCCGGCTGCACCGAGAAGATCAGCTTCATATCCGCCGCCCGGGCGATCTGCTCCGGCGTGGCCATGATGGCGTGCTCGATGCGGTGGCGCAGGGCGGTGCTGCCGCCCTGACGGATGGCCCTCTCGTGGGCCAGCAGCACGGACTCGATGGCCCGGTCGCCGATGCTGTACAGCGCCAGCTGCATATCCTGCCGGTAGCACTGCTGCACGAACTCGTCCAGTCCATCCTGGGGCAGGAAGATCTGTCCCCGGTAGTCCGGCCGGTCCGCGTAAGGCGCCGACAGGGCGGCGCTGTGGCTGGACAGGGTACCGTCCACCATAATATTGCCGCCCACCCGGCGCAGCCCCAGCTTCCAGACCTTCGCCAGGTCCATGGTCTGATAGAACAGCGGCATATCCACCGGGAACTCGCCGCTGTGGGCGTAGATGAACTCCGCGTCCCGGTCGTCGAACAGCCAGCCGCCCTCGATGGCCGCCACGGTGGTGATGCCGTTTTCCAGCAGCCGGGACATAGCCAGATGGATGGCCTCCATGCGGAACTCGTCCGGCAGGCTCCGCAGCACATTGGAGCGCAGCACATAGTTGGCGTTCCGCCGGAAAATGCCCGTGGGCAGGCCGCTGCTGTCCAGCTCCACGCCCTCCAGGGAGAAGGGCACCTTATAATACAGCAGGGCGTGGGTGTTCAGCATGCTGACGTGGTACTCCTTGGAAAACAGCACCACCGGACTGTCGCTGCAATACCTGTCCAGCACATACCGGTCCGGAAAACGCTTTTCCTCGAACTGCGACTCCTCCACCTGGCAGCCCAGCACCGCGCCCTCCCGCTTTTCGGCGGCGGCCAGCATCTCGCCCAGCTCCCGGTGGGACCGCGCGCCGCCCAGATCCACGCTCATCATGTTCACGGCGGTCTGCATCACATGGAAGTGGTTGTCGATAAACCCCGGCAGCACCGTGCCGCCCCTGGCGTCGATGACCTGCGTGCCGGGGCGCACCAGCTTCTGCCACTCATCGCCGCGGCCTGCGGCGCAGATCATTTTCCCCGCCGCGGCCACCCAGTCGGCCCCGCCGTCGCCGCACATGGTCACGCAGCGCCCGTTTTTAATGATGATATCCGCGTACATAGCGTCCCGTCCTCCTGTTGAAAGCCGTGTTGTGTTATGGCCGTATTGTACACCAGGGCGGGCCGTCTGTCCAGTGGCGCTGTGTCCCCGGCGGCAGATGTACCAAATCGTTTGTTGAAAAGCGCGGCATGATTTGCTAAAATGTTTAGTAACAACGGAAATTCAACGCTTTTCCCACGCGCGGCGCAACATCTCCTGGTTACAATGACATCAAACTGAGGCGGAGCACGGCCGGCGCGGCCCCTCTCCGCCCTCCCGAAAAAACGAAAGGACAGGGATGTATATGAGCGTTTTGATTTTGAACCGCGAGCAGGTCAAGCAGGTCATCTCCATGAAGGAAGTCATCCAGGAGGTGCGCGAGGTCTATCGTCTGAAATCCCAGGGCAAGTCCGTGATCTGGCCGCTGGTCAACTATGAATTCGTGGACGAGCACGCCGCCATGGACATCCGTTCCGGCTATATCAAGGGCGTACAGCTCCACGGCCTGAAGATGCTGAACAACTTTCCCGAGAACCGGGAAAAGGGCCTGCCGCCCTTCAACGGCATTATGATGGTCTACGACTCCAACACCGGTATTCCCGTCAGCGTCATGGACGCCTCCTACGTCACCTGTATGCGTACCGGCGCCGCCGGCGCGCTGGGCGTGGATCTGCTGGCCCGCAAGGACGCCAGGCACCTGTTTATTCTGGGTGCCGGCAAGCAGGCCCCCTTCCAGATCGCCGCCACGCTGCTGCTGCGTCCGGCCATCGATAAGGTCTACATCGCCGACCCCATGTTCCCCGACAACGCGGTGCAGTTCGCCGCCCACATTGCCCAGCAGCTCTCCGATGACTTCGGCATCGACGCCTCCGGCGTGGAGTTCCTGCCGGCGCTGGATATGGCCTCCGCCGTGGGCGACAGTGACGCCATCATCACCGTCACGCCCTCCCGCAAGCCCATCATCCAGAAGGCGTGGCTGAAGCCCGGCACCCATCTGAGCTGCCTGGGCTCCGACATGGAATCCAAGCAAGAGATCGAGAGCACCATCTTCCAGGGCGCCGCCTTCTACGCCGACGACCGTGCCCAGTGCATCCGCGTGGGCGAGATGGAGCTGCCCATCAAGCAGGGCGTTGTCAGTGCCGACGACATCACCGGCGAGATCGGTGACCTCATCGACGGCAAGGTCCCCGGCCGCACCAGCGACACGCAGACCACCATCTTCGACGCCACCGGCCTGTACATTCTGGATCTGGCCGCCGCCAAGGTAGCCATCGACCGCGCACTGGCCGAGGGCGTGGGCCTGCAGGCCGACCTGTAACCCCGCGGAATATATCCGCTTACCCTACAAAACAGACGAAATGAGGAGGACAATAAAATGAAACTGGCATGGTTTGGTGTGGAAGAGTGGCTGAATCCCATGGACTCTCTCGCCCGTATCAATCTGGGCAGCAGCTGCGTCAGCGCCCTTCGTATGGACGAGCTGTTTGACCTGACCGGCGAGGATCTGGACGCTTTCCTGAACGAAATGCGTACCATGAGCCTGCATTATCACCACGGCGACGCCACCGGCTCTCCCCGGATCAAGGCGGCGGTGGCCGGCATTTACCCCAAGGGCAATGTGAAGCCCGAGGAAGTGATGATCACCCACGGCGGCACCGGTGCCAATGACCTGGTGCTGATGAGCGTGCTGGAGCCGGGTGACAACTGCGTGGTGATCAAGCCCTCCTATCAGCAGCATTACGATATCCCCAAGGGCAGCGGCATCGAGACCCGCGTGGTCCAGCTGAAGGCCGAGGATAACTATCAGCTGGATTTCGACGCCCTGGACAAGGCCTGCGACGCCAACACCAAGATGATCGTCCTGACCAACCCCAACAACCCCATCGGCGTGACCCTGTATGACGAGGGTCTGCGTAAGATCGTGGACATCGCCGCCAGGCACGATGCCTGGATCCTCTGCGACGAGGTCTATCGCGGGCTGGACGAGAACTATATGCCCTCCATTCTGGACTACGGCTACCACAAGGCCATCTCCATCAGCAGTATGTCCAAGATGTACTCCATGGCCGGCACCCGTATCGGCTGGATCGTCTGCCGCGACCACGAGATGTACGAGGTCATGAAGACCCGCCGTTCCTACAACACCATCTGCTGCGGCATCTGGGACGAGATCATCGCCTCCATCGCGCTGGAGCATTACCAGGCCCTGTGGGCCCGCGCCCGTTCCATTCTGGAGCCCAACCGCAAGATCGTGGAGGACTGGGTGGCCTCCCAGCCCCATCTGCACCTGCGCGCCAAGGCCATGGGCACCACCTGCCTGATCGACTATGATTACGACGTGGACTCCGAGACCCTGGCCAAGGACGCCATGGCCACCGAGCAGATCCTGGTGGTCCCCGGCGACTACTTCGATATGCCCAAGACCATCCGCGTGGGCTACGGCGCCTTCCGCGATCCCCAGGTGCTGAAGGCCGGCCTGGAGGAGTTCGGCAAGTACCTGGAGAAGTACAACTAACTGACACATCCCTCTCTCACAAATTTCTTCCCCCTGCGGCACGCGCCGCAAAACAAGCGCCCGGCAGAAGCCGGGCGCTTGTTTTTTTCGTATTCCGTTGGCGCTCACACCCGCGCCCAGCGCATCCAGCCGTCCTCGAACAGGGTTGTCAGCCGCCCCGTGTCCTTCAGCCACGCCAGATAGGACCGCACCGTGCTGCCCACCAGCACATACTGCTCAAAGCTCATGGTCAGCCCGTAGGCGGCAAACAGCTGCTGCAGGATGTCCTCAAAGCCACGGGGCACAGCGCAGAGGTCCACGATCCTCTCCGCGATCTCATGCACCTTTCGGATATTGTACTGCGCCAGATCGGCGATGTCCTCCGTCACCTCCGTGTGCGCGGGCACAAATACCTTCGCGGTCATGGCCTGCACCTGCTCCAGCGTTTTCAGGTACCCGGCCACGTCGTAAATAAAGCCGATCTGGTACTTGTCCAGTATCTCCCGGCTGGACAGGCAGTCCGCCAGAAACACCACGTCGTCCGGCGTCCGAAAGCCTACCATGTCGAAAAAGTGCCCGGGCAGGGGGATAGACGCAAAGCCCTCCGGCAGCTTGTCCGCCGTCAGCTCCGCCGCGTCGCTCTCCTGTGCCAGCAGAAACTTGTGCCGCAGGTCCTTGGGCGGATATCCGCCGTAGAGAAACGACGGCTCCAGCACCGGGTGCCGGGTAAACGCGCAGTCGATTCCCGGCGCGTAGATCCTGCAGCCCGTCTGTCCCTGCAAATACCGGTTCCCGCCGATGTGGTCGGCGTTGGCGTGGGTGTTGTAGATCGCCGTCAGCTGCCAGCCGTTGGCGTCCAGCACCTGCCGTATCCTCCGCCCCGCGTCCTTGTCGTTGCCGCTGTCGATCAGGCAGACGTTTTTCTCATCCAGCCGGAAGAGGCCGATGTTGGTGGGGCTCTTGATGTAATACGTCCTCTCGGTAAGCTGTATCAGTTCGTACATAGCGGTATCCCCTCCGTTACTTTTTTGTATCGCCATCCGATCATGTTTCGTTGCTTCCTTGTCCTGTCATCCTATCATATTTCCCCGCTTCTTTGTATTGTCATCCTATCATATTTTCCCGCAAAACACAAGCGCCCGGCTGATAGCCGGGCGCCTGCGTACCTCATCTGTATATGGCGCTGCTGGCCGCCACACAGTTCTTTCCGTTGTTTTTGCAGATATACAGCTGCCTGTCCGCCTTTGCGATGAGTGAAAAGTCCTTCAATTCCCGGCCTGTCCCGCACGCAACACCGAAAGAGGCCGTAACAATGTGCCTGTCCGGCAGGTCCTCCCTTGGAACAGCCACGGCGCGCACCGCGTCAAGAAGCGCACCGGCGATACGGCGGGCCTCCTCCTCACCGATATCCGGCAGGATCACCACGAACTCCTCGCCTCCAAAGCGGAAGAGATACCGGTCGGCCGCCGCCAACACCCCGACCGCGCTTCCGGCCACACGCCGCAGCGCCTCGTCGCCCTTCATGTGGGAGTAGTTGTCGTTGTACGATTTGAAATCATCCACGTCAAAAATAATGACGCTGACCCGTTCCGGCGCGGTTTTATCGGCAATGAACGCGCCATACGTCTCCATCGCCTTTTTATTCAGTGTTTCCGTCATCACGTCGTTGTAGGCCAGCTTGATGAAAGCGTGACCCATTTCCTTGATGTGCCGTTCGTTGGCAGACTGCCGAAGGAAGATGGACCGCAGCACGATAAAACCTACAATGATGGAAAATCGCAGCAGGAAATGCTTGAACAGATCATAGTTCTCCGCGTAGGGAAGCCGCCCGGGCAGCCACCAGCTGATCAATATCAGAACACATACCGCCACGGTATCCACACGGCGGTATGTGGGCGCGATCATGATCGCAAACAGATAGCACATGGAGATGGACAACCCGACCCGGTGAAAGTTGCAGGAGACCATAAAGACGGTAACGCTGGCGATCACCACCCCATAGTAGGCCAGCAGCGCAAACCGCGCCGGCGGCGCATCGTATTCTCCTCCACGCTTTTTATAGGCGATCGTAAACACCAGCATCGCCAGCGAGCCGCCGATCATCATGTAAAGCGGCACCATGTCAATGGGGATCATCGAGCGCGCCGCGATGTTCTTGACCAGGTAGATCCCGTTGGTCAGTATAAACAGAATGGCTGCATAAAATACGACCGAAAAATTCTGCCGCATAAGGATGCTCTCCACAGTCGGAATCTCATCGATCTGTATTCCCAGCACACGATCACTAAAGCTCTTAAACCTGGCAAACGCCATATCCGATATCCAGCAGGACACCCTCTGCACAATATCGACCTTATTCCCTCGTCTTTCCATACGATCCCTCCAGCAAATAATACGACCCCGTTTGTCTGCTTTTGTTGATCTATTGTTATATTTTACCATGCTTCCGCCCAAAACACAAGCGCCCGGCCGATAGCCGGGCGCTTGGTATTATGCGGGAAATCGAGCCCTTACTTGGCGTCCTTGATGGCGGCCTGTGCGGCGGCCAGACGGGCGATGGGCACGCGGAAGGGGGAGCAGGACACATAGTCCAGACCCACGCGGTGGCAGAACTCCACGCTGGAGGGGTCGCCGCCGTGCTCGCCGCAGATGCCCAGATGGATGTCGGGGCGGGTGGCGCGGCCCAGCTTGCAGGCCATATCCACCAGCTTGCCCACACCGACCTGATCCAGCCGGGCGAACGGATCGCTCTCATAGATCTTGTTGTCGTAGTAAGCGGGCAGGAACTTGCCGGCATCGTCACGGCTGAAGCCAAAGGTCATCTGAGTCAGGTCGTTGGTACCGAAGGAGAAGAACTCCGCCTCGGTAGCGATGGCATCAGCGGTCAGCGCAGCGCGGGGGATCTCGATCATGGTGCCCACCAGGTACTTCATATTCATACCGACAGCAGCCAGCTCCTCGTCAGCGGTCTTGACCACCACGTCCTTGACGAACTTCAGCTCCTTGACCTCGCCCACCAGGGGGATCATGATCTCAGGCACCATGTTCCAGTCGGGGTGCTTCTTCTGGACGTTGATGGCGGCGCGGATGACGGCACGGGTCTGCATAACGGCGATCTCCGGGAAGGTGACGGCCAGACGGCAGCCGCGGTGGCCCATCATGGGGTTGAACTCATGCAGGGAAGCGATGATGGCCTTGATGTCGGCCACGGTCTTGCCCATATCCTTGGCCAGCAGCTCGATGTCGTGCTCCTCGGTGGGAACGAACTCGTGCAGGGGGGGATCCAGGAAGCGGATGGTAACGGGGCAGCCCTCCATGGCCTCATAGATGCCCTCGAAGTCGCCCTGCTGCATGGGCAGCAGCTTGGCCAGAGCCTTCTCGCGCTGCTCCTTGGTGTCGGAGCAGATCATCTCGCGGATGGCGGCAATACGGTCGCCGTCGAAGAACATATGCTCAGTGCGGCACAGGCCGATACCCTGGGCGCCCAGAGAGCGGGCGCGGGCGGCGTCGGCGGGGGTGTCGGCATTGGTGCGGACCTTCAGCCGGCGGAACTTGTCCGCCCAGGCCATGATGCGGCCGAAATCGCCGCCCACATTGGCGTCCACGGTGGGCATAGCGCCGTCGTAGATATTACCGGTGGAGCCGTCCAGGCTCATCCAGTCGCCCTCGTGGTAGGTCTTGCCGGCCAGGGTAAACTGCTTGTTGGCCTCGTCCATGTTGATGGCACCGCAGCCGGAGACGCAGCACTTGCCCATGCCGCGGGCCACAACGGCCGCGTGGGAGGTCATACCGCCGCGGACGGTCAGGATGCCCTGGGCGGCCTTCATGCCCTCGATGTCCTCGGGAGAGGTCTCCAGACGAACCAGAACCACCTTCTCGCCCCGGGCAGCCCACTCCTTGGCGTCCTCGGCGTTGAACACGATCTTGCCGCAGGCAGCGCCGGGGGAGGCGGGCAGCGCCTTGCCCACCGGCTCGGTGGCCTTCAGGGCCTTGGGGTCGAACTGGGGGTGCAGCAGGGTATCCAGGTTGCGGGGATCGATCATCGCCACGGCCTGCTGCTCGGAGATCATGCCCTCGTCCACCAGGTCGCAGGCGATCTTCAGAGCGGCGGGAGCGGTGCGCTTGCCGTTGCGGCACTGCAGCATGTACAGCTTGCCGTGCTCCACGGTGAACTCCATATCCTGCATATCGCGATAGTGGTCCTCCAGGATATTGCAGACCTTCACGAACTCGTCATAGGCCTCGGGGAACTTCTCAGCCATCTCGGCAATGGGCATGGGGGTACGCACGCCGGCCACCACGTCCTCGCCCTGGGCATTGGTCAGGAACTCGCCCATCAGCTTCTTCTCGCCGGTGGCGGGGTCACGGGTGAACGCCACGCCGGTGCCGCAGTCGTCGCCCATGTTGCCGAAGGCCATGGACTGCACGTTGACGGCGGTGCCCCAGGAATAGGGGATGTCGTTGTCGCGGCGGTACACGTTGGCGCGGGGGTTGTCCCAGCTGCGGAACACGGCCTTGATGGCGCCGATCAGCTGCTCCTTGGGGTCGGTGGGGAAGTCGCTGCCGATCTTGGACTTGTACTCGGCCTTGAACTGCATGGCCAGCTCCTTCAGATCCTCGGCGGACAGCTCCACGTCCTGGGTCACGCCCTTCTTCTCCTTCATGGCATCGATCAGCTGCTCAAAGTACTTCTTGCCAACCTCCATGACCACATCGGAATACATCTGGATAAAGCGGCGATAGCAATCCCACGCCCAGCGGGGGTTGTTGGACTTCTTGGCGATCACGTCCACCACGTCCTCATTCAGACCCAGGTTCAGAATGGTGTCCATCATGCCGGGCATGGAGGCGCGGGCGCCGGAGCGCACGGATACCAGCAGGGGATTTTCCAGATCGCCGAACTTCTTGCCGGTGATCTTCTCCATCTTCTCGATATACTCCATGATCTCCGCCATGATCTCGCCGTTGATCTGGCGGCCGTCCTCGTAATACTGAGTGCAAGCCTCGGTGGTGATGGTAAAGCCCTGGGGCACGGGCAGACCGATATTGGTCATCTCCGCCAGGTTCGCACCCTTGCCGCCCAACAGCTCACGCATCTTGGCGTTGCCTTCGGTGAACAGGTAACAATACTTCTTGCTCATTGCAGTTCCTCCGTATATTAAATAGTTGTACCAAACATTGAGAACAATTTATTATAGTCATATTTTTTTTTAAAAGCAACCCTGTCGCGGATATTTTTACAAAAAATGTTGTTTCCTCTGCGGACACTCGCCGTAAACCGATAACACATTTCCGTTTCCTCTATTTTCCGTCCTTTTTGGCGCAGCACCCACAAAGCCGCCGTCCCGGCGCGCTTCTCCCGGCGGAACGGAGGGAAGATTTTGTGTCTTGCCTATTCCCCCACTCCTGTGGTATACTATTATATTGAATTAGTAGGCACTTTACCGGGAGGTACGCGCATGGTCCAGCTGCCCCAGGAAAACAGCATATTCACCCGCACCGTGCGCCGCGCCGCCGGGGAGGACCGTCTCAGCCACGCGGTCATCCTGACGGGCCGGGGTGACCTGACCGCCGCTGCCCGGTTTCTCGCCGCCGCCCACGTCTGCGAGGGGACGGACAGACCCTGCCTGCGCTGCCGCCACTGCCGCAAGGTACTGGAGGGCATCCACCCGGACGTGATCCCCGTGCTGGATACAGAGCACAAGGAGCTGACGGTGGAGGCAGTCCGCGCCCTGCGTAAGGATGTGTACATCCGCCCCAACGAGGCCCGGCGCAAGGTATACGTCATCTCTGACTGCCGCCAGCTGAACCAGCGGGATCAGGATGTCCTGCTGAAGGTGGTGGAGGAGGGACCGCCCTATGCCGCTTTCATCTTCTGCGCCGACGCTCCCGCCGCCCTGCTGGAGACCGTCCGTTCCCGCTGTGCTCTGCTGAAATACGACGGGGAAGACGCGCCCCTCAGCGACGGTACCGCGGAGCTGTGCCGTGCGTTTGCCTCCGGGCGTCTGCTGCCGGTGACCACGGCGCTGCTCTCCCGCGAGCAGTCCCTGAAGCGCGAGACGCTGCAGGCCCAGCTGGAGGAGCTGTGGCGCGCCGCGGCCGAAGCCCTGCTGGTGCAGCAGGGCAAAGCGCAGCCGGATCCCTCCTGTGCGGAGGCATCCCTTCTGCTGGCGGACAGGCTGACGGCGCGGCAGCTGCTGGGACTGTGCGCGGCCAGTCAGCGCTTTGCCGAACAATGTGACCAAAATGCGGGCGTGGGCCAGATATTGGGCGCCCTCGCCGTGAAATGGGAGGAACTTTTATGACCGATGTGATCTCTGTCCGCTTCCGCAGCGGCTGCAAGGAATACTACTTCGACCCCAAGGGGCTCACGATCCCCGCCGGCACCGACGTGATCGTGGAGACCGCCCAGGGCCCGGAATTCGCCCACTGCGCGGCGGGCAACCACCAGGTGCCCGATGACGCGGTGGTCAAGCCCCTGCGCTCCGTCCTCCGCATCGCCACCGACAACGACAAACACACCGCCGCCTACAACCGCAGCCGTGAGAAGGAAGCCTTCGACGTCTGCAAAAAGAAGATCCAGCAGCACAAGCTGGAGATGAAGCTGGTGCGGGTGGAGTGCAGCTTTGACGGCAGCAAGATCCTGTTTTTCTTTACCGCCGACGGCCGCGTGGACTTCCGCGAGCTGGTCAAGGACCTGGCCGGTGTGTTCCGCGCCCGCATCGAGCTGCGGCAGATCGGCGTCCGCGACGAGGCCAAGATGATCGGCGGCCTGGGCATCTGCGGCCGGCCCTTCTGCTGCGCCCAGTTCATGGACGAGTTCCTGCCCGTGTCCATCAAGATGGCCAAGACCCAGAACCTGAGTCTGAACCCTACCAAGATCTCCGGTACCTGCGGCCGGCTGATGTGTTGCCTGAAATATGAGCAGGACGCCTACGAGGACGCCGTCAAACGCCTGCCCAAGAACGACTCCTTTGTTCTGACGCCGGACGGCACCGGCAACGTCAGCGACGTAAACGTGCTGAAGGAGACTGTGAACGTCCGCCTGGATGACCGCACCGACGGTCCCCGCTGCTACCACAACTGCGAGGTCTGCGTCCTGCGGAGCGGCAAAGGCAGCCGCGAGGGAATCGCGGTCCCCGACAAGCGCCCCGAGCGCTATGTGGAGCCCCTGGCCGAGGAGGAGCTGCCCACTATCACCCTGCTCAGCGACTTCGACCCGGACGCCGCGGCGGAGAGTGAAAAGAAACGCGGCCGCCGGAGCCGCAGC
>OIZW01001078.1_pt1 | contig 18617 bp, 14 predicted proteins | sample 1588581 | NCBI WGS metagenome assembly OIZW01 (sample SAMN03283266) | human gut metagenome | biome: human-associated habitat; material: feces | host: Homo sapiens | place: USA | collected 2013 | reverse complement strand
TCCCAATCTCCTCTGTACTCGTCGCTGCCGAATCAATCTCGAAATAGGAATCGAGGTGGGACTGGCGGACGAGGTGGGTGAATACGCTTTGAGCCATGGTGGAACGGCAGATGTTGCCATGACAGCAGAAAAGAATTTTAATCATAGTTTTGTTTCTCCTTACTTTGCCCCGGAATGCCCTGTTTTGCAAGAGTTTCCGGGGTATTTTGTGGTTGTTTGGATTTTTGCTCTGAAATGTGTAAATGTGGCAAATCAGAGCAGAATTGAGCAAGTTATTACTACCTGTTAGTAGTAAAATTGGTAGTAAAAGGAAAATTCCTACTACTAAGGGTTTTTATCTTTTTCTTTGTCATCGTCTTCTTTATCTGTATCTACCGTCTCTCCTAACATTCCGTTTATACCAAGCGAATTTGCAAATCGTTGATTTCGTTCAGATAACTCTCTTGCTACATCCATTGCCGGAGTATAAGCTATTTTACTTATTTGGGATAAATTACCCATTTGGGACAACATAGAATTATTATATATTGCACTTTGCTTTGCAGCCGCTATAGCCATTTGATTACCTGCATTTTCTAGTCTTTTTGCAAAATTCACCTGTCCTGCAATATTTCCCATAACCTGATATTGTTTTCTAATCTGTTCCATCTGAGCACTCATTGCATTTCCAATCTCCAAAGAAGGAATTACACTTGATAAATCAATTTTAGGAACTGCTGACTTAATAACCAATTCTCCCAAGGTTGATAACGCTGGTTTCATCTTTTCAATCCATCTTGGAATTGATTCACCCAACACTTTAACAAGCATATTTCCTAATGCAGATACTACATCTACTAATTTTGTTTCAGTATAAATATCTTTCTCTAGAACATTTATTGCTTCCACTAATAATTTATTAATGTTTTTCAGTGATTTTCTTACCTTTTCATATTCATTCTGCGTCATTCTCTTATTATGCATTACCGTATTTCTATGTGGTTGTAGCTCATCAATCTTTTCTTTGATATTCCTAAACTGTTTATACTCCGAAAAGAAACGATTCCATAAAGATTCGCTTCTGCATTGATTTACAATATCTAAGATTTCTTCTTTTGACAATTCTTCTACGCTTGACTCAGATAATTCTTGTTCCAATACTTCTGAAATATTTCTTCCACAAAATGGCGTAAACAAATACTCTTTAAGTTGTTCATAAGTCAACTCATTCAAAGCACTTTCAACCATTTTCGTTTTGTTTCCCTTTCCCTTCATTGCATCCTGTAAACTTTTACTAAAAGAATTATCATACCACTCAACCCCAAATATTTTGATTATTGTTATATATACTAACTCTCGTATTCGTCTTTCAAATATACCAAATAATGGCATCAACTTACAGCAGTATAACTGAGATACCTCATCATATGAAATTACAATATTCCAGGTTTTCCTATGTTCACCTTGAATAAGCCTATTAGTTACACTATCAAGATATTTTGCGGCTCTAGCTGGTGTATCATTACAACTCAATTTAAGAAAGACCATATTTTTTTCTTTTGAAGATATCTTATATTCAATTTTCACATTATTGTCTAAATTTATCTCAAAAGAAGAATCATTTACATTATTAAACAAATTTTCAAAAAGCTGTTTTACCTGTTTTTTCATTCCCAAATTGATATCACTATTATTCTTGGGAAGAATTATCATATTTACTTCCATAAATGGGTCACATCCTTTCCAACTTATAATTATAACTTCAATCACCAACTTTTTCCACAAAAATAACGCCCCAGCCTAAGCCAGAGCGTCATCCTTCTTTCATATTAAACTACCTTAAACATCTTCTGCGACATCGGTTTCTCTTTCTTCTGCTCAACCTCCGCCTGTGCCTTTCTAAACTCTTCCATTCGCTTCAATTCTTCCTCAGCATCATCGAATCCGATATGCGTGTACACATTCATTGTGACCGATATATCCGAATGCCCCATGAGGTACTGTAGTGTCTTAAGATTCATTCCCGGTTTTGCCATATTCGAGCAATAGGTGTGTCGTCATACATGAGGCGTGATGTTTGGCATCTGCCCCCGGTAGATGTCGTTGTATCTGCCGACCATATGGTTGAAGCGGTGTTGCCAGTGCATTGCAACAGGTGACATTCCATTATCATCGTAAAATAGGAATCCACTATATCTGTCTATGGATCTCTCTACTTTCGATGCATTTCTGTCCTCGATGATTGCCTGAAACATCTGTGCCACATCCTCTGTGATTGGCAATACTCTTGTTCCGACATCCGTCTTTGTGGTTTCTATGATGTATCGCATATCCGATGTTCTCTGCAACTGATGCCTTTGGCAGGCTGATTCCCATCTGTGCAGATAATTCCTGCACACTCATAGTTGTTTTTTCCATAAGATGTTGCTCCTTTCGTAGATTTTGTTGCGTCCGTCTCTTCAATGATCGTTTCTCTGCTACCGCTCATGGCGGCTACCAGTCCCCGCAGTAACAAAGGCTTGTTCATTGAGAACGGGATGAAATTGTCAAGGTACAAATCCGTTACAGCATTTTGTGTAACTTTTTATTGTTTTCATGAATATTTTAAGCTATAATGTAACCGAAGTCCAAAAACTGACGGTAACGCTAACGGTTACGAATTAACGATTGGAATGAGGTATGATATGCCATTAAACTGGAATGATGAAACGGTTCCATCAGAAGCAGATAAAACAACAGATATATTAGGATTTAAAGAAATCGGTGGTATCGGGCAACTGATTTACCACCCTTTCCGATTCAAGAAATATGAACTTGATATTGATAAAAGCGATGATTATTGTGCAACACCATTTTGCCGCCCCGGATATGAACCCATCTTTCCTAAAGAAGATTTTCTTTCCGGACAGGGACTGCTTACCAGCCTTTGCAATCTGGCAATGCAGATAAACAGCTTTGATAATAAAATTCCATATACACAGCTCATCATGGAATGGTGTACAAATAATATGCATCCATATAATATTGATTTCATTTATTCTGAATTGAATGAATCGTTTGATATAAATAGTTTCGATGCAGAAATGGTAGAAAAAGACGGAACATTCGAGATTAACAACTTCTTAGATGACCTCGGAAAATTATATAATGCAGTCATGTTTTATGTTGCTCTCGAAGGTATCTGTATTGCCGATGACGAAGCTGCATATGATTTATCCAAAGAAGGAAAATACTTTGAGGGCTACTCTTTCTTTGATAAATATAAGCATCCTATCGTTGCAATACCGGATGACTTAGATTATGGGGATGCAAAAGGAAATCTCATAGAAGAAATGCGAATTGATAATGAGTACATTAAAAATCATCCGGCAGAAAAACCTCCAACCGGAGAATTTACTACTACACCATATGATGATTACGATGAATTACGGAATGCACTTATTGACATCATCCCGGAATTTACCATGAAATTAAAGGTAGATCCCCGCACTAACCGATTAGAATTTTCTACCGATATTAATTCTGTATTTGATATTGCATGGCTGACACTTGCAAGAATGCTTTCCGAAGATCCTGCACCAGAAGATAAAGGAAAATCAGATAATCGTCCAGAAGGCATTATGATTCGTTGTCGGAACTGTGGTAAATTCATAATCCGAAAAAGCAATCGACAGGAATTTTGTGATGCCGAAGAATGCCAGAAGGCTCGGAATGCCCGAAAGCAAAAAGCCTATCGTGAGCGAAAAGCAATTGAAAAGGCTCAAAAAAGCAAGAAAAAAGCACATTAATTTATATGATTTGGCGGAAAGGCAAATAGATTATTGTATCTAATGTCAGCCAGCTACATGCAATTATGTGCTATGATATTATATAAAATATGTTAAAAGACACCGGAATCCCCCCTATGCAATTTCGCGAAAAAACGTGTGTAAGGGGGCATCGGTCTTTAGGACAAAAAGGCGCAGAGATAATACTCCCCCATGGGGGCTAAAGGAGGACATATGGCAAAAGCAAATATCGAATTACCTATGTTTTCAACAGATATAAATGAAATAAAAATTTATGAGCTTGATCACGTGATTTTAGATTTATTATTAGCAGACAAAAGTTCCAAAAGAAACATTCTGTGGGCCACAAAAGACTATCTCTCGTATGGTAACTTATACGATGAACACTGTCAAATAATGCCGGAGCAAATCACTTATGATAATCTAAATATTATTCAACCACGTGTTTTGAAAGAGAAAGACAAACAAACATCACGTACAAAAGGAAAAGCAGAAGTTTTTACACCAGCTTATGTTTGCAATAAGCAATTAAATCTTGTCGATGATGCATGGTTTGGTCATAACAACATTTTTAATAAAACAACACGTTTTGGTTGGAAAACAATAAAAAGAAAAATCGTATTTTCAGATAAAAAGCCTTACAGATGGCAAGATTATATTGACCTAAAACGTCTTGAAATCACTTGCGGAGAAGCTCCATATATAACAAGTAGATATGATATGCAGACAGGTACTTTTATTCCTGTACAAGACAGAATAGGCATACTTGACCGAAAACTACGCATTGTATCCGAAAATACTTCTTGTTTAGAGGATTGGATAAAATGGGCAACACGTAGTATCGAAAGCGTTTATGGATTTGAATTTCAAGGAGATAGTTTAATTATTGCTAGAGAAAATGTACTATTTACATTTATTGAAAATATGTACATGAAATTTGAATGTGTTCCAGATGCTAAATTGCTCAAGAAAATAGCCAATATTATTGCATGGAATATATGGCAAATGGATGCATTTACATATTCTATTCCCTACGAAAAAAAATTACCTCAATATCAACAAACCAGTCTATTTGCTGATGAAGTGAAAAATAATCTTTGCAAGATAAAAGATTGGCGTTCAAAGGAAACCCTCACATACTCAGAATTATTTAAGGAAGGTGATTGATTTGGAAAATATAGAACTTATTTCAGAACTAATAACAGGCCGAGTTAAACCTCATATTTATGCATTTACAACTAATACAATCCCAAACTATTTAAAAGTTGGTGATACTTATAGAGCTCTCACTGTAAGACTGAACGAATGGAGAAAACACTTTCCAAATTTACAACAAGTGTACAGTAATCCTGCATCTATTGATGACGAGATATTTTTTAGAGATTATGCTGTGCATGATTTTCTCATTCACGAAAAAGGGAAATATCGTTTATTGATTGAGGATATGGTTGGTTTTCCTCCCGGCACTTATTATTCTAAAGAATTTTTTAAGGATACTACCAAAGCCGATGTTGAAGAAGCTATTATTGATATCCAAACAAGCTACAAGAATAATGACAATAAATATCAATTCTATAATGCCAATACTGCTCTACCGGAAACATATACATATGCTTCAACCGGATATTGGACTCCTAGGCCAAATCAGCAGGAAGCAATTGATAATTTTATAAATGCTGTAGATAATGGCAGAACTAATTTACTGATGTATGCAGTAATGAGATTTGGAAAATCTTTTACTGCAATGTGCTGCGCTAAAGCCAAAAATTTTAAAAAAGTTTTAGTCGTATCTGCGAAAGCAGATGTTCGAGAAGAATGGAAAAAAACTGTGCAAAGCGCAGATAATTTTAATCAAGATTATGTTTTTCTATCATCAGAAGAGTTATTAAGAGATGAAAATATCGTATCAGATACATTAGCTTCTGAAAAAGGAATTGTACTTTTCTTGACTCTTCAAGATTTGCAAGGCACCGAAATTAAAACTAAACATAAAAGCGTGTTCGAAAATGAACTTGATTTACTAATAATCGACGAAACTCACTATGGAGCCAGAGCCGAGAGTTACGGGCGAATAATAAAAACAGCTAATACGGTCAAAGATATTACTTTAAATCTATCTGATGATGGCGATGATTCTGTAGATGCAAACATTGTTGATGAGCAAATAAAAGAATTAAATGTACGAATAAAGCTTCATCTTTCAGGAACACCATATAGAATACTAATGGGAAGTGAATTTTCTCAAGAAGATATTATTTCATTTTGTCAGTTTTCAGATATCGTAGCGGAACAAGAATTATGGGATAAGCAGCATATATCCTATGAAGATGATAAATATATTGAAGAAGACGAAGACAAATATCAAGAATGGGATAATCCTTATTTTGGATTTCCGCAAATGATTCGATTTGCATTTACACCAAATGAGTCTGCACTAAGAATTTTGGATAGTTTAAAACAAAATGGTTCTACATATGCACTTTCTGAATTATTAAAACCTATGTCAATAAAAAAAACATCAGATGGAGACCATAAAAAATTTATACACGAAAAAGAAGTATTAGACTTGTTTGAAGCAATTGATGGTTCCAAAGACGATGAAAGTATTTTTGCTTTTTTAGACTACGATAAAATTCATGAAGGAAAAATGTGTCGACACATGGTTATAGTTTTGCCTTACTGTGCTTCATGCGATGCATTAGAAGAATTGATTATTACTAATAAGACTTCATTTAAAAATCTTTGTAATTATGAAATTATAAATATATCTGGTGTTGACGGTGCTCGAACATACAAAACTGTACAAGCTATAAAAGATAAAATCAGAAATTGTGAAAAGTCTGACAAAAAAACTATAACTCTTACAGTTAACAGAATGCTTACTGGAAGTACAGTTGAGCAATGGGATACAATGATTTTTCTCAAAGACACTTCCTCTCCTCAAGAATATGATCAAGCCGTATTTAGATTACAAAATCAATATGTTCAATCTTATGTAGATGAAGAAGGAAAAGTCATTAAGTTTAATATGAAGCCACAAACATTATTAGTAGACTTCGATCCTCATAGAATGTTCATAATGCAAGAACAAAAATCTTTAATTTACAATGTGAATACTGATAGTTCAGGAAATAATCATCTTAGAGACAGAATGGCATCTGAACTTAAAATATCACCTATCATTACTATCAATAAGGGAAAAATCCAGCAAGTATCAGCAACGGATATTATGGCTGTTGTTAGCGAATATTCAAGCAGTCGTGGAGTAAAAGATGAAGCAAACGACATTCCTGTAGATGATAATCTATTTGATATTGATGAGATAAAATCAGAGATAGAACGTCAAGCTGAGCTTGGTTCAAAAGGTGGATTAAAGACTGAAGCACACGAAGGTGATGGTACAGGATTTGACAATACTGATGAAAACGATGGCAATAGTAATGCAAATACTACAGGAACAGATTCAAATGGTGGAAATGATGATACTGCTGCTTCATCTACAACAGATATTGAAAACCAGATTCAGATTTTAAGAAACAAATTTAAAACATACTATTCCAGAATACTTTTTTTTGCATATTTGACAGAAAAAAAAGTTACTTCATTATCCGACATTATAGACATTTCTACAGAATCGGATAGCAAAAGAATTATGAAAAATCTAGATATAGATATAAATATCTTAAAGCTAATGGTTTCTCATATGTATCCATTTATACTGACCGCTTTAGATTATAAAATACAAAACATAAATGCTCTTTCCCATGACGAAAGCATTCCTGCTATGGAAAGAGCAATTACTGCTATGGGTAAATTCGGTAAATTATCTGAATCTGAGATAACTACTCCTATTTCTGTAGCAACTAAAATGATTGAACTAATTCCAGATGAAGCATTTTCATCATTAGCAAGAGACAATCATCACATATTGGATATCGCAAGCAAGATGGGTGAATTTGCAATTGTAATATTTAACAGATGCACTTCTCTTGGAATAGACATAAATCTCTACAAAGATAAGATTTTGTCCGTTCCAACTTCATCCGTAGCATATGAATTTACACGAAAGATTTATTCAATTCTAGGAATGGATATTTCATGTATTGCAGAACAATTTACATCATACGATTTATTAAATATTGTTGATAATACCCAAAATGTAGATTATGCTCTTATACAAAAAATATTGTCACAAAATAAATGTTTTGCAGATATTTCATTAGAATGCGATGCAGAGGAGGTTGAAACATTGAAATTTAACGCAATTGTTGGTAATCCACCATATCAAGAAGATGACGGTGGCGCCGGTGCAAGCGCAAGACCATTATATCCATATTTCGTTAATATGGCGAAAAACTTTTCATCAGAATATTCAACCCTAATAATTCCAAGCAAATGGTATGCTGGTGGAAAAGGATTAGATGAATTTAGAGATAGCATGCTACACGACATCAAAATTAGAGAATTGCATGATTGTATCCATCCTGAAGACATTTTTCCAGATACAAACAACAGAGGTGGTATCTGCTATTTATTATGGGATGATAAGTATAACAACACCGAAAGCACAAATAAAATAAAAATTGTCACACATGAAGAAGCCGGAAAAGAATATGTAGATTCAAGATTACTTATAACAAGAGATTTAGATATTTTTATCCGCAATGGCAAAGCAATTAGTATTCTTGATAAAGTAATGCCTGAAGATGGCACTATCAAACCATTATCCGATATTATCTCTCCAAGAAAACCTTTTGGATTGGAAGGAAATTTTGTTAAAGATCCTGGTTTTCACAATTCAGAAGATGGATTAAGCACCCCAATTATTTGTTATGGGAAGGCAAAAGCTAAAGGATTTATCGAGCGTTCTTCTGTCCTCTCACATGCTGAGTGGATTGATACTTGGAAAGTCTACATGCCATATGCAAACAACATCGGAACTGAGTTGAATGATGATAACCAAAATACTTTTATCGGAGAGCCAGGTTCATGTTGTACTGAAACATTTCTCTCTGTAGGTCATACACTCGGCTTATCCGAAACAACGGCCAAGAATTTATCCAATTATATGAGAACGAAATTTGCTCGTTTCTTACTTAGCTTAGCCAAAATCAGTCAACACGGAACAAGTAAGACATATCGTTTTGTACCTATTGTTGATTTCAATGAAGAATGGACCGATGAAAAGCTATATAAGAAATTTGGATTATCTCAAGAAGAAATAAACTGTATCGAAACAAGCATAAAACCAATGTAATTCTAACTACAAACAGCTATGTAATGGTGAGAACTATTACATAGCTGTTTATTATTTGAATATATATCATTTATGCATTCAATCTTGCCCTCTTAGTAGTAAGGTTGGTAGTATCGTTCAATTCATCTGCCCTATTATGCCCAATATTGCCCCAATTTACAAAGAGTTGCTTACCTATCCAACTGACCTGCCGTGGCCGATGAAAAGGATTTTTATCATTTTTCTGTTTACTCCTTTTTCCATGAAATACATTGTTTCGTACAAAGTTCCAAAGTTTTGTAGAATATGTGCTTTAGTTAACATCTTTGCAAAATATGGCAAGATTCAAAAGTTCTTCCAAACTGTCAGTAGTACATTTGACACCAAAACAAAAATTATACTATGTACATCTCTTACAGTAATTTTATCATGAAAATCAATCACCCTATAGTATAATTTATATGTATACATATTCCTCCTTCAATTTTTCAATTGGAATAATTGCAAATGTTATATTTTTTTCATCTTCTTTCCAAAAAGGATCATAATATATTGCTGCTTGTACGCCTAATACCTCCATTTGTGCAATAAATCCCTTTAATTGATATTGGGAAACCCCTCTCACTTCATAACAATATCCATCGGGTAATTTCTTACGTAACTTTTCTGCTATAACCTGTGAATAAAAGAAAGGAACTATTGGTTTCTCCTCGCCAGGTAAAGCATAATATGTTCCTGTTGTTTTTCCATTTTGTATTTCCATCAATGTCCAAAAAGGCTCTCCTTTAACTTTTTTATCTGGAAGAAACGCTTTTTTAACCACTCCAGCAACTATATCTGTAAAAGATGGTAAGTCTTTTTCTTCCATTAATTGAATACCATTTGCTTCCGCAAACTGTCTTGCCCCTGATTGGTATCCTGATTTAGCCACCATCACACCTGAAATATTATTTAAATCATTAAGCTTTGCGACAAACTCTCCTACTTCACCCTTAGTAACTGGAGTATTCCAATCTTTACATTCGATGGCTATACGATGTTTAATATTCAGATGTTGAAACTCATAATACACGTCAAATTCATGTTTTACTCCTGATTTTCCTTGTATTAATAAATTAGTTGATACTAATGCTCCTTCATCTAAAAACTCTAACAATTTTTGATATACAAATTGCACATAACTTTCTAAAAATTTTCCTGGTTTCATACACTTATCTCCTATTGTCTTTTTAGCTTGCTCATATAGTTTTCATAACAGGCTGTTATATTAAAAACTTCAAAAAGCATCATCTCTTACAGACAATAATTGTCCTAAATAATTTTGTTTTACAAATCTACTCAAAATGTATCTCTTCCTGACCAGATGCATATATATCCAACTGGTTTTGAACATCTATCCTATTAACAATCCAACCACGCAGGATACAAGATTTAATAAAATCCTCTATTCTGTTAATACCGTTTATCTCTTTTAAAGTAACAACAACACCAAAATTTAGCGGAGACCTCATTTGTGTACTAAGTCTTTCCTTAGATGTTACAGAAATCCCCCACAAACGGTCATCATATGATTTCACGGGTTTATTGCTGTTCTTAACTATTCGAGATATAAACTTTGTATTATCCCATTTACGGAATTCTTTCCTAGACTGCCTCTCGTCCATCCTACTATCAGCATCATCCTGTACATTATCATTAATATCATTGATTTTTCCTTTATCATCAATGATTCTGCCAAACTTCAAAGACAACTCTCTATCTGTATAATCCACCCCCTGAGTTCTAGAACATTTCGGAAAATAACATAGGGTTGCTCTTGCAATATAAGGGTACTTATTATCATCATCTTTCGGAACCGGAATAGCGTAGTTAGCTGTGCGGTAAGAATCCGATATTCCATAAACAACAAATCGAATTTCGTCGCTCTCAGTTTCTACTATCTTTCTGATATCAACAGGTACTACTCCATATCCCATAATTGACTTGCTATTTTTCGACATAGTTTTATAATCCCACGCAGCCGCAGAATCAATTATTAATGCCTTGGCAACCTCCTTTGGCATACCCATCACATCTATCAGATAGCACATTTTTCTGCTGATCCAAGGTGCAGCAAATGATGTACCGTATACCTCATCTGTGCCATAAGATGTATATGCAGTAATTCTGTCGTTGTAATCTCCGCCATAATAAGAGACATCAGGCTTATTGTAAAAAGAAAGAATATTTCCCTTTCTGGAGTATCCTGCCGGTTGCCCATCTCTCCTGACAGAGTTTACTACAAGAGAGTTTAGTGAATCCGCAGGTGCGCCAACTTTTAAGATTCCTTCCTGTATTTTACGGTTATCATTTGTTCCAGCAACCACAAAAATAACATTCTTTTTTGCCTGTATTTCATCTAACGCCGCAGCATCAAATGATACAAAATTCTTTGAAACCTCATCGTCTGTTCCTAATGATAGATTCCAAACATGAATGTCTGGATTCTCATTCACTATATCCTTGATTTTTTTTACAAGTCGAATTGTAGATATCCTGCTAGAACAAACACCAAAATGACGAACTCTAAATCTGCCGCATCCATCATCAAGCCACGGATTCATCCTAGGGCCATCAACAATAATTGAAGTGACTTCCGTTCCGTGGTCTCTTAAATTTAAATCATTCTGATATTTCTCTAAATCACTTATGTAATCTTTATTGTCTACCCACTTACTAAAATACACACTTTCATCAAAAAATGTATCTATAACGCCAATTACCGGCTCATTTTGCGGATCAGGAATATCATGCTCATCCCTGCTTTTCGGTGATATATCTTCTAATCTAATTGAAGATATATCCGTTGAGATCATGGAAATCATATATGGAACCTTGTCGTTTATGATTTCAAACAAATCTCTTGTAACTGAAATAGTATCGTCTCCGTATGCCGTGTATGGCAATTGAGTATCATCTACTCTCAGTTTTTCAAGCAAAAGCGATAAAGACAATTCTGACTTGTAAAAAGTAATTAAAAATTTATCTCTATCAGGAATTGATGTAACACGAGGGACATCGAACTTTTCTACAACGGAACAATCTATAATTATATCTCGAAGCTTTCCTTTCCCAATCGAAAATCCTTCATAATTGATATTACTGTTAGGTTCCGTAAAATTCATAGGCGTAGCTTTCCCGCCTAATCTTTTAAGCAGAAATTCCTTTGCAACCTGTAACTCTTCTATAGTTTTATTGATTGTTTTTTCATCAACATAATGCGTTATAATATGGTTTTCTTCTCCCTCAGGGGCATCCGAAAACCTTGCCCCAACCACGGTATCATTTGTAGAATGCCTACTTGGTTTTAATAATTCCCTTACGCGATTGGACTTTGCAATAATGTCGTTATACCAAACATCAATCATAACATCGTTAGTAATACGTGGATTATCTTTATAAAACCTGAGAACCGCCCGTAAACTATCAATAAGCTCATCAATTTTTTGGGTTGAAGTTTCTGCTTTAGCACGCAGGTTTCTTGCACCAGGCTTCTGATTATTCTTTTCTCCTGTGAATCTAAGTTTTATTTGAAGTAACGGATTCATTTTAACTCTCCTTCAGTTTCCTTGATACACTGCTCTTTGGAATACGTGATAATATTTCTATTTCCCTTGTTGTATACCCTTCATCGTTAAGTCTTTGTATATCAATTTCTTTATTATCATTTAGTGCAAAATATATCTTTCTTAGATAATCATATTCATTGGCTTCACTTGAAAAAGCTATCGAAGTTTTAATAATCTGTTTTAAGTCCCCTGGAAAAGGTATATTTTCCATATTCTTAAGAATTTTATTAAAAAGACGCATATCCTGTTTTGAGTTAGCATTCTTTTTTAGTGTCGAAGAGAGAATTGCATCAGCTATTTCAATCAGGTCTTCCTTTGAATATCTATCGAAAGATACTGTGGCATCAAATCTTCGGACAATTGCTTTATCAAAGTTACTAAATAGATTAGTAGTAGCAATTATGACGACATTTTCATTTAATCTATCCAATTCTTTTATAAAGGTAGAAGTAACTCTTCCCATCTCCCTCAAGTCATTGGTGTTAACCCGATCCAGAACCAATGCATCAATTTCATCCATCAATACAATTATCTTTCCAAATGCAAGATGATTAATCTCATCAAACAAAATTGATACATTTTTAGCTGTTTCTCCAAGCCGACTATCTATGAGTTGTTCGAAGTCAACCCTCAAAAGATCTCTTCCTAAAATACGTGCTATTTGATATGCGGATTCCGTCTTACCTGTTCCTGGGGCTCCATAAAACAAGAATTTAGTTAAATCTGCTTTTTGACTAATTGCCCTGGTTATTCCCAAGATATCTTCTTCAATAATCTCCGGTAATAATAAAGATGTATTTGTATAATCGACTTTTGTTAAATAGTACAGATTCTTGTACGAGCTCTGCGGCACATAATAATTTGCACTGGACACTAATTCCATGAGATAGTTTGCCATTGCAGAATCCCCGCTCTGATCAAACTCTTTTGCTATCTCAGCAACCTCAGAAATAAAAGCCTCCTCATTCTTTTCAACATGATATCTAACCAAATTCATAATACTTTGCTTTTTCATGGTTTTATTCCTTTCATGCGAATGCTCTTATATATTAATATTATTATACCCAGATATGGGACAAATGTCAATTCATTTGGGACAGATTTTGAATATAGTTGATTTAACATTTCAAAACATGGCATATACTCTCTATGCTTTTGAGAGAAATCTACCCGTTACATTTCAACCATATGACATATTTGCAGAAAAGGCAGTCTTCTGTTGAAAAAATATACATTCGTCATATTTTTCTATCATTAAATGAACTATTTTTAAGTGACCTCCATATTAGCCCTCCATTGTTTTTCCAACAGATATAAAGAACGTGAATCATGGAAACGTGAATTTTTCAATCTGCACAAAAAGAAACCACTCCGGTTCAAAATCAAGAAACGAAGTGATTGCACACGATCTTTCAATATTTGGGGCTCTAAAACTTATTCACATCAATACCGTAGTATTATGCTTTTTTATATGCCGTGATTTACTCCGATACCACCCTCGTTGCTGAAGCATGCAATCTACGCGTTTATCCTGCCGTGGCAAATAAATAACATCCACCCCAAAATCCCTTTATCCACTATCTTTGTATATGCTAGCCCTCTACTTCCATATGTGTAAGTATATCCTACATAGAAATTGGATACTGTTCATCTGTATTCTTGATTAATATTTTATATGGTGCAAGCACTCTTTTTTTACTGAAATCAGCCATAACACCCTCCTCTATGTACATACTTCCAATATATTCTTCTAAATATCATTAGATTTTATATTACGCTATAATTTCATAAACAAAAAGAGCCGATCTCTCGACTCCCTGTAACCATCCCTACAAAATATTCTCTTCCTCTCCCCTCAAGACACCCCATCTTCCCCCAGTCTCATCCTCACTTTCTTTCCTTCTTCCTTTTCCTCCGCGGTTGCCATCCGGAACACAATCATTCCAAGGACAAAGAACACGGATATCGCGCCTACACCGATATTTGCCTTGCCGGTCACCTGCGAGATCAGGCTGATTACGGTTGTTCCAAGGAAGGATGCACCTTTTCCGCATATATCCATCAGGCCAAAATATTCGCCGGATTTTTCCGGTGGAATGATCTTGGCGAAATACGATCTGGACAATGCCTGAATTCCGCCCTGGAACATGCCAACCAGAATCGCCAGAATAAAACTGCCACTGTTCCCTCAGGGAGATAGTGAATATGACAATACCAAGGTATGCTACAATACAGATTGTGATGAGTCGTTCTGTTTTATAACAATTGGCTAACCTGCCAAATATGATTGCAAAAGGAAATGCTACGATCTGTATGACAAGCAATGCTAGAAGCAATTTCGTACTGTCGAATCCGAGTGCGGTTCCATAGGCGGTTGCCATATCAATGATCGTGTAGACGCCATCAATGTAGAAGAAAAATGCCAGTAGGAACAGGAAGATTTTCTTCTCGTTTCTCACATTTTTCAGGGTGACACCCAGACGATTGAAGCTGTTCCGAATCGCCCGTGGCTTCCGTTCCACGTAATGTTTCATAATGATATCGCGGACAGGGGCAGAAACCTGTTTGATTACTTCCTGTCCCATCCGATAATGTGCATATGTAGATGGCATATTCTTTTCCTCGCTTTGAATATATTGCTTTCTCTAATTTCTGCATAACGGCTTATTACGAAAAAACGTTGGTTCATATAATGATGAACCAACGCTTCTGCATTCTTTTTCTATTTATATTCTTACTTCTTACATACGGAAATGTGACACCACGCCTGCCATATCATTGGCGGATGAGCTGACTTCCGTTGACATCTCGGTCACACTGTTTACTGTGCCAAGCACCTCATCACTAAAGGAAATCGTTCCCTTAACCGTATCCTCATTTCTCTGTGCAATATCACTTAAGTTCTTGATATCTTTTCCGATCTCATCGGTTTCTTTGCCTAACTGCACGGTTGCATCACGAATGACATCCACACCATCTGCAACATGAGATACATGCTCCTGTAACTGCTTGAATATATTGGCAGTTTCAACCAGCTTCTTCGTCTGATCATTCATAGCATCCTGTACGCTGTCCATAATATCCATTGTCTGGCTGGAATTATAGCTTAACAGATTCACCAGCTCGGATATTTCTGTCGATGCTTCGTTACTCTGGTTTGCCAGCTTGCCAATCTCTTCTGCGACTACGGCAAAGCCTTTACCGGTTTCACCTGCCCTGGCTGCTTCAATCGATGCATTCAGAGATAAAAGATTTGTCTGATCTGCAATATCGGAGATGTAACTAACTGCGGCAATGATTTTTTCCACGGATTCATTATTCTGCTGCGTCTGCTTCTGGATGTTCTCAACCTCGGTCATAACATCCTGGTTGGAAGCATCGAGCTGATTCAACGATTTATCCACGTCATTTCTGGCGTCAAGCATCGCTTTTGTCTCATCGGAAAGGTGATCCACTTCCCCGAGCGTCTTTTCCAGATGAATATTCATATTGTGAATACTGTTCTTGATATTCTGCGCGTTGCCGGTCTGCTCGACAGCCCCGGTCAGCATATTGTGCAGATCATCGTTGATATTTCCAACTGCATTGCCTGCCTGTCCGGCAGCCGCGTTCATCTCCTCGGAAGATGCATTCAAGGTCATGGTATTGTTGCTGATCTTGCCAATCATCGCAGATAAGTTGTCGATAAGTGTCTGCGTATTACATGACAAAGCTCCCGCCTCATCTTTTCTATCCAACATACTCTGCTCGATCTCAACATTCAGATTGCCTTCCGAAATCTGTTTTACCACGTCCATACTGCTCCGGATACTCTTTGCGATTCCTCTGGAAACAAGCAGACATCCGATGACCGCGATTACCAGTATAACAACGATTGCAACTGTAAAAATCATGGTAATCAAATTCAGGCTCGCATATATCTCCTTGACCGGCATTCCGGCGAAAACCATACCGATGATCTCATCACTGTTATTCTGGTGCACCGGTACATAATATCCAAAATAGAAAGTACCATCTACCAGCACACGATTGGTAAACACCTCATTACCATCCTGCAGGACATTTTCCACAAGGAAATCGCCTGCCTTAGAACCAAGGATCCGCTTCCCGTCCGCATCCTTTAATGATGTCACAAGTCGCGTGTCGTTGTAAAAGAATGTAACCTCAATCCCGGTTTTTGCAGCAATATCATCGATAAAAGGTGTAGACAGCGATACGTTGTAAGCACCCTTCCACACATCCCCGGTCGCATTTACAAAATAATCTCCGGCATTCTGATCATACGCCGCAAGCACGGCATTCGATGTCGCTTTCAGCTTCTGCTTGGCATCATCCAGCAGTTTATTTTTCACGACTGTATTACTAATGAGAATCGCTACAATACCCATGACGAGTACCGGAATGATAGCCAGTATAAGCATCTTGTACTGCAGCTTCAAATTGCGAAATATTTTCACGGCTATCCCCCCTATTTCCAATCTACGACTTCCACATTGTGATAATACCAGTTGATCTTACCGGTAATCGTCGCATCATCCAATGTCTTTCCCTCTTCTCCGATCACAGTTCCATCGTTGGTAAGAATTTCTCCGTCAAACACGCCGAATTCGCCGGACAAAATCTTCTGCTGCATCTCATTTACTTTCTCCTGTGTTCCATCCTCACATAGAGAAGATAATCCTGTCAGTCCGACCAGACTTTCGTCCATACCGCCATAATAATTCGAACCGTCATATGTCGCATTGACGATACTGTTTACATAGGAAGTGTAATAAGCACTCCAATTCCAGATAACCGATGTCAGTGTCGCATCCGGTGTCTCTTTACTCATATCGGAATTATATCCGATCGCCCATGTTCCGTTTTCCTCGGATGCAGTCTGGGGAGCTGTCGTATCTACATGCTGTGCCAGCACATCGCAGCCCTTGTCAATCAATGCATCGGAAGCCGCCTGCTCGTCATCCGGAGAAAACCAGGAGTTCGTCACTGCCACCAGCACCTTCGCATCCGGATTGACTTCCTCGACACCCATTGCAAATGCATCAATACCACCGGTACACTCACTGTTGTCGCTGCCCATCGCAGATACATACCCGATCAAATTACTTTTCGTCTTCATGCCCGCTACCAGCCCGGACAGATATCTCGCCTGATAGATTCTTCCGAAATAATTTGTAAAATTGCTTCCATTGCTCATATATCCGGTTCCGTGTGCAAAATAAACATCCGGATACTTCTCCGCATATGCCGCGGTCTCTTCCATGTAACCCCAGCTCGTTGTAAATACAATGTTGCAGCCTTCGTCCATACATTCATCCAATGCTTTTTTGATCGCCACATCATCGCCATCGTCTATCGATTCCTTGCGTACAACCTGATCTTCCTTAAGTCCGAGATTTGAAACCATACCCTGAATTCCAAGCTCGTGTGCATACGTATATCCCGATGTATCTGATGCACTGCCGATATACAACACACCGATCTTGACATCCTCTAACGGGATCGTCTTAAGTCCTGCCGGATTGGTCTCTGCCACTTGTGCCGATGCTGTCTGCTCTCCCTGCGCCGTTCCTGAGTTAGAAGTATCTGCCTGATTGCTTCCACTTTCTACATCGTTCGTCACGACATCCACGATGACGTCATTGCCACAGCCGGATAACGAAAATGCCATCATCACAGCCATCATTACAGTCAGTAATTTCTTCTTCATCTGTAAATCCCTCCCTGTTTCTACATTCGCTTCTCTGATAGCGGTTGCATGGAAATCTGCCTTTTCCCCCGTATCATGTTCATACATATTCCTGCATTTTATGTATCTTTATATTTTACATCGGATTGTATCATAATTCTATCTTTTTCAGACGAAATGCAAAGAAGAGCCGATCACTCAGCTCTTCACTAACGCTTCTATTCATCATTACCGTTTCTTATATAATCCTTCGATGTGAAGATCGTTAATCTCTTTTATCAACTGATGTTTGAATTCATCGAACTGTCCGCCATCAC